>Ga0209611_10001234_pt1 | contig 42843 bp, 34 predicted proteins | sample S1TSphgellanicum_3_FD_187693 | JGI IMG/M metagenome (GOLD analysis project Ga0209611, IMG submission 187693) | Host-associated microbial communities from peat moss isolated from Minnesota, USA - S1T2_Fc - Sphagnum magellanicum MG (SPAdes) (version 2) | ecosystem: Host-associated > Plants > Peat... | reverse complement strand
TTTTTTTCCGTTGTTGTTTTTAGTGTGTCATTGTTATGAAACGTAGTGACAATGTTGTTGTCCACTTTGGATAGATCCAAATTTCTAATTGGCCAACCATTTTTTGCACTTTCTTGCAAAACCTCATCCAACTTCTTTCACATACTTCAAATGTCATAACAGTTAACGTAATACACCCAAACAAAGATGGTAGATAGTTTTATATATTTTTCTTTTATTGTGCTTAAAAAAAAATACTTAATGGAAAATAAACAACAAAAACATTTAGTGAAAAATAAAAAACAATTATCTTTGTGAGATCAAGCCAAAAAGGCTAATGCTGAATAAAATCAAATAACTTTATCCTTATGCCAAACTTAAAGTTATGAAACTAGGTATTATGGTTCTATACTTGCAGTATGGTTGCTAAATGTTAAGGCCACTCAATAAATAATCGTGTTTGTAAGTGAAATAGAAATTTAATAAATTCTTGTCCAAGGGGGGTGATTTTTAAAACCACCCAAAATTCAACTATCGATAAATCAAATAGATTTTTGAAGTACTATAGTTTTCGATAGGGGAATCACATTATTGGATTTGAAGTGACCTATAACCACTTTAAATATCAAAACACAAACTTAAAACTCATGTGACAACAATAAGATAACCATGGAAAAACACACACATTGAATGAACATATTAGAAAATATAAAACCTTGTGGAGAAATACCAATTTGGCAAAAAACATTTATTCATTCAAAAAGAAGGTAAAAAATTCAAAAGGTTTTAACTTTCTCCATAAGTAGGCTTGAAAAAATATCCTTCTTTTTCACAAGAGAGAAAAAGACTAAAAATCTCCCTAGATATATACTTCCAAACCCTATTTTTAAAAATCCTAACTACTAGTGCAACTAATCATTTCTAGATTTTTGGTTCTAAAAATAAACATCTCGAAATTTGGTTTCGGTTTTATAAATCTGGTTTTAGTTACACCAATTTGGTTTTGGTTCCATAAATTCGATTTTGGTTACCCAAATCCAATTTCTATTACATTAATCCAGCTAAAACTCTACCAGATTTGGTTATAAATATTAGTTTTAGTTACAAAACGTTTTTCACTTCAACATTAACTTTGTTTTTGAAGCATTCGTGTTCATTGTTATGTTGTTTGATCTCATTAGAAAACTTAAAATAATTGCACATCTAATAATTAGATTTCTACAAATATTGCAATTGCTTTCACATTTGGTAGCATGTCTTTTGCACATGTTTTTGTCTTGTTGGTGCTTAACCTTGAATTTGGTTCTTCTTCTTAAGTTCCTCCTTTGTTTCATCATGCAAAAGAATTCTTGTTAGATCATTTAAAGTAGGAAGTTCGAAGTGATATATTAAGGCATTTGACAAAGATTCCATGCTCTCTAGAAGATATAGAAGAAAGTATATTCGCCTGAATCCTTTTCAACGACAATTTTCTCAATGTTAACTAATTGACTAGTAATGTCATTTGACCACTGGAAAAAATTCATCATAGAATCACCTTCCTTTGATTGGAAAGTGGCAAGTCTAGTCCTAAAGCAAAAATGTTTAACTCTAATATTTGTTTAAACATATTTTGCATAGTCTATTGCATTATTGTTGGATTTGTGATCCCAACAATATGTGGCATGATTTCATATCTTAAAGATAGGCAAATGATTGCAAGGGCTCTTTTCTTTTTTGCTCATAATCAACATCAAATTCTTGTTCCTTCACTTTGAAATCACCTTTAACATCGAGCTCAACCAAATCATTCAAACTGTATTTTTGTAACAAACTAAAAATATGAAACTTCCATGTGGTGTAATTAAAAAGTTTCCTAGCTTGAAATTTTAAGATACAAACATGTCGTTTGCATTATGGAATGCCATATTGACTAATGTTGCTATTAAAACACTATTACCATTACAATGTTTGAAACATAATTTAATAGATCTAGTTGGTATATGTACCAGTCCTATATTAATCCTACTTTAATAACATGTTAAAATATATGAAAGTAAATGTATTTAGATGAATTAAGTAAAAAAAAAAGAAGGAATCATTTCTTATATAGATTATGTTGGTGATCATTTTATTTAATATCTAACAAATCTATTATCACAAAAAAGAAAAGGCAAATGGAATCTGAACTTAATGTATTAAGAACATAAACAAACAAACAACTATGAAAATTCACAAGAAAAGACAATGGAACTATTGTTGCATATCAATCCTCCCTACAACTTGCAGTATAAATTGTAAGACCTATAATAAAATCTATGAACCATAAGGAATTAGATCCTTCCAACTTCTTTTCATGAGCCCATTGACCGTTTTCTGGCAATACACCCACCCATCTCTTTCAACAAATTATAAGCTTGATTCCCTTCCCACAAGTCTGTCCCAAGAAGTTGCACAAAAGGAATTGAAAGCCCAAATTCCTTCTTTCTAGTTTTTCCTAATAAACCAAGGCTATCCTAGTAGAAGGTAGTCCCCTTTAAAGCTCCCACAAATGTGGGTACTCCTTCCCATTCAAACAAATCCCCCAATATCCTTGAGAACCCAACATTTCACTCTACACATTCAAGACATTGCAATAAAGGTCACTCTTGAAACCCCTTTAGATCATCATTATTTTCCTTACTTGGACCCTATTCTATGCATCTAGCTTCACTACCTTTTGAAAGTTATGGCACAGTGGAGATACAAAAAGTTCTACCATAAAGTCTTGTAGATGTTTGAACATTCATCTATCACACAAAGAATTGGAAATCAAACCCTTCAAAAAACCTCAAAACAACCAAGCCAAAAATGTTATATTCCATTAAAACAAATGCATGACTCGAAACTTAGCTTCTTTGCCACACAAGCTCTTCCTTATATTACACATATGTGCTCCCCCAAAAGCATAACATCCAAAAGGAACACAAAACTTTAATCAATCAATGCCAAATGCTGCTCAAACAATGAAAAATGCAAAATTGAAATCCATAACCTATAAACAACAAACAACATCAAAAACAAAAAAAAAAGAAACATAAGTCTTGCAACTCCTTTCAAGTTCCATGATGATTGACCATCTTGTCTTTTGGCACTTTTTGCCAATCCAAATCTATGCAAGACTCCATCCTTTAAGTATATATTCATCCCACCTTAATCTGATCCTTGTTCACACAACAAAAAGAAAGATAGACACAAGTTTAGGTCACACCACTAGTCGCAATATTATAACTAATTAACAAATGGTCATTACAATATGATAAAAAAATGTCATCAAAATTCTAATTCATGTAACAAAATTCTAGTAAATCATTATTAACAACTTCATGGTAGACTGACTAATCATTGATTAGAATCAATAGCTGACATTTTCAACACAACATGTACATTTTCTACAGATTCACATATTTTTAAATGAATGGGAAGTGATTTACAATTTTACATTTCTTTTGGTAATACTTGTATTTTTCTCTAACAATTTAAACTTGCAAAGTGCAACTTGGCTATGCAACAATGAATCCATGTTCAGAAGAGTGTAAAGGAGAAACAAATTTCAACATTATTAAATGTGCAATAAATAGCTAACAATAGAAATCAACCAATTCACATAGTAACATGTCAATATTATTTAAGCCAACATATAGTTGTATTAGTTTATTGTTGAACAAATATGATTGCATGTCATTTTACATAAGGATGGGAATTCTTTCTAGAAATCGATCTTAACATTGAGGCTAATCAAAACTTTGTTGTATCCATTCAAGGTACCTCAAAATCCCACACTAAAATCTTCACATGGCCCAATTTTTTAATGATGGGAAATAACTAATACATATGTAGAAAACAAAAGAAACCAGGAGGCTTGTTTAGTACCATTCTAAAATAGGTACATGATTAGTAAGTTCTTATGTTTTTTTCAATTGATTCTACTTTTGTTTGGTTGTAGGTATCTATTTCTTGATTATGTTTTTCATTTGTTGAGGCAAGATTTTGAACCATATGGAGGAATTCTCACAAATATTTTGCACACTAATGGTACACCCACCATCATGTTTGTTGGCTCTATACGTAAGCTAGAGATTATGCATTGGTGTAGGATTTAAGTATAAAATTTTAGTTCAAACTTAACTCAATGTGTGAGTGACATTGGAATATTATGCGTGCGTGTAGTGAATGAACATTTTCCATGGAAGTGCATGCATATAGATGGGGAGTTCTAGATCTCCATTAATGGAAGTTTAGTTTGAAGTTTGAACCTGCCATAAAAGGGCATAGTCATTAGTCATAATGTGATGAGTTGTTTGTTATGAAAAGAAATGAAATTCATTTTCAAAATTTTGCAATGGCCATGGTGTAGATAAACTCTCAAGCTACTTATCCCATAGCTACACATGTGAAATAAGATGTTAAGTTAGATAAGCACGATAAAATGTGATTTCTTTTTCCAAACTTGACTTTTCCCAACATTTTAAAATTTGGAAACCAAGACTTTTGGTAACGAATAAAGGCAGATTTTTGCAATATATGCAATATCACGTTTTTTTGGCATTTGCATTTCATTTTGAAGGCAAATTATATGTACCAATGCTTAATAATTAGTAATGAATTGATATATAAGGGAAATGTAGGAACAATATTTGATTACAATGAAGGTTTGTCAATTAAATACAAGTACTACAACTTTGTCATATACCATATTCGAGGTTTCTCGCATAATGAAGCTATTGCATGTTTTGATTCTTACCACAATGACATTTTCATGACTATAGAAGATTTTGTTGTACCATTCAAAATGATTTACAATTCTAGTATAAAATAATATGTGATGTTATAGGTATTGTACATAAAATGTGGGTACTACAAAAAATAATTCAATTAAACCATATAAAATGATTGAAGTGTGGAAAGAGGCAAATTCTACATTGGATCACTTTTCATTATGAGTCATATTTCTGAATTCAAATGATGTTTTATGTTTTAAAGTGTGGACATTGTAACATGTGACATGTCATTGATTAATGTACATTGATGGTAATCATTTTGAATATGTACTCTACCTTGCATATTGTACAGTGTAGACGTATTCACACATTGTGATAATAATGGGCCCAACATACACATAGCAGCTATGAACTATGGACACGCTGAGTTAGGTGGTGATGATCTGAATATGTAGCAAATCATTTGCACCTACATTAGTCTGTTGGTATGGATAATGGTAGAATTATTGGGCCCATTATTGCTATGATAATTGTATTAAGGAGACGTCCTAAATCATTAGCACCAACATCCTTTAGTGACTAGTCAGTGGCATGCAAAATAGAATATTCAGAACATTAACCATAAATTGCTTATTAAGATTAGCCGTGTCTTGAATTCCAAAATATGATATTTTGCACATGGGAATTATGTATTTCAAGATTATTAAAAAATGTAATATGTTATATAATTTTAAATTGTTGATTCAAATATCTGACCTCATTCCATAAAACATTTATATATGTTGTTGATATAAAATTTGTGTGGAAACCCTAACATTTTATACAAATATGATGGACAATCATAATGTTCCATAATACCTTCACATGACTGACACCTGCAATAAACTTCTTTAGTTGATCACGCTTTCTTTGGCCAGAGCCTGGAAAAGAGAATAGTTGCATTAATTTTGTCTAAATTCAACATCAGTCACCATGCATGAAGGATGGACACGCTATGACAGTACAACTAACCTTGTTTGGATTGCGTATTCTGGCTATAAAGGTTTTTTATAAAAACAAATATGTTTTCTTAGTAGCAAATTATAGATATGTGGTTTTCATGCACTTATCATCGTACTTTGTGCCCCTGACTAAGGACATCTTTCCATTGGATGGTTGTGATCACAACATCTTCTATCATTTTTTTAGTTACCCATGGTCACAATTGTGTTCTACCTGTCAAGCATTGACCAAACGTTGAATTATGAGAGATATCATTCCCCACAAAGTGACATTTTCATTTTTTGCCTGCGAACATGTTTTCAAAGTTCTTAACATTGATTCATTACATATTTTCAACATAGTTATAGTTCTCCCATGGAGGGGGCCTGTTCATGTAGCAAAAAAATTAGGCCCTATGTCAGTGGCTTTCCATTAGGCTGTACTTTAATAATGTCAAACTCATTGAACAAGAAATTTCATGACTGCACAACAATATCGTCAAAACATTTAAAACTGTTAACAATTGTCTTGACCATCTCTTCAGTATTGGCGTGTTGTACTGTGCAATGCCTCCATTTCCAACCTTAAAACATTCTTTATGACAAACGTTTTACAATATTTTTTAATACGTCTTTACAATTAAGAATTCACATACTTTTAGAATATAGTTTGTGTGTAATGATTATAAGAAAATGAAAATCATGGAGAAATTTGAGATCATCATTTCAAATACCCACATAAACATAATGAGATATTGCACGAATGATGGTCACATTATGAATGTAAAATTAACCATATTGGTAAGAATGCATATACTGACGTAATGATAAAGTGAGTTGTGTTAAATGCATTAAACGTTCTTCATCACTCTTGAAGACTGGTTGGAACCAGCATTTTTTCTTTTGTGTGTGAAATTTTGGCAAAATGTGAAAAATGGGAGTATTTTGTCACAATATTCTCTTTTTCTGAAAAAGAGTTGCAAAATTTCAGGAAAAAAAAAGTTTCTTCGAAATTTCTTTTGCCACATTTGCACTCTGATTTTAGTTTGGTAGCATTTTTTAAACTAGTTTTTTACTATTTAGATAGGTTGTAAGACCCTTTCAAGCCTTTCATGAAGTATTTGAAACTTGCCATGTACTGTTAACTACAAATATTGCAATATATCATTTAATACATATAATATTCACATTAATAGAAACTTTGAAAACTTCAACATTTGTATACAGCACATATAATTCAATGTGCATAAACTGAAAATTGTGCAATACCCTGATTGACAACTTGGAAATCATTGGCCTTCATTAAAAGAGTGCTAATTTTAAAATGCCGTATTATTCAATACTGGCATTTGGGAACATGCATCACTAAGTAGGTTTACAAATTTGCATTACTCATCAAGCCAATATGGGGAATACCCACATCACAAACACATATATCACATTCAACACTTGCTACTGATACCATTTGTTTGATGTTTGATGAACTTACAAGTCTGTATACTCACATTCATTAACATGTCATGTTCAACAAGTTTACATGAAACAAGACTGCAATACCATGTACATATTGTTAGTATATGTCAGATTAATGTGAACTGATTTTGCTGTATATCCCAATCTAAGCCACAAAATTCAATCCACACTGAAATTTCATCTTTATGTTCAATATTTCTTAGTGAATTAACATTTAATATTATCACAAGTAAACAGGGTAAAACAAGATAAAGTAGTGGATTCCATTTACAACAAAATGGAGTAAAACAGTGAAACATGAAGACAACTTAAGTTCCAAGGAAATAGGTGCAAACTGAGCTCATAACCATCATCATATAGGGAAGAGTTGAAAGCAATGATAAATCATATGATTACCATAGTACCTTGACAGCATCAACAATAATTATATTGTTTGTGGAAATGTTGAACTGTTCAAAAAAGTATTTTACTCAAATTTTTTGGGTGGAAAATAAAGAATCTTTTGAAATATTCGAGAATATTCTATTCTCCAACAGGAAATCTTTAAAATTAATTAATTATTCAACAGCTGTGTGCTGAAGTTGCCCCTGCACTATGGTATAATGTATAATCCACCCCATAGTGCGTACACCACTGTTGGTTAGTATTTGTCACTTCTGGTCATCACTTGGTTGGGTCAATGACACAAAATGAGGTAAAAGACCATAACAAACCAAATGCATATGTATCAACTATGTGATAGGAATGCCCAATCATGTATTTAAAAAAACTTCACATTACTTGGCACACAAAGTTTTATGTCACTAGCTGAAGAAATGTAACCAAGTATCCTAACAAATAACAAATGCAGAAATTCTATGTGTAATCTCCACAATACATTAGGTTGAGCACCTGCAATTGGAGTCTTTCTCTATGGGCAATTTTGTTTGTTGACAATTAAAAGACAGTGAACCTGATGGTCATTACACTTTCGGCATCAAACTTTTCTGCAGGAAAATTCCCACAATTCAAATGAATGGTCTGATTGTATATCTTCTGGAAGTTTGTGCATAGTGCAACCGACTTTTTTGATGCAGTTTAGATTGTCAAACTGAGGTCCAGGAAACCTTCAGATAGTACATATTAACCATAGAACCAAGCTTGGAACATGGCCCAGCAGGTAGCCAATACTATTGCTTCTATACAGCAACAATCATCTGTCCAAGGGATGCCAGGAATGATAGAAACCGCTGCTGACTTTTTCCTGTCATTTGTGACTTTCAGAGATACATGACTTCTTGAAAACAACTGCAGTCCTACAATCTGTATTCATCTAAAGCAAAAGGTGATCCCAAACATGAGATCAAGAGTTGACTTGGAAACTGTGAAATTGTTCATCAGAAGTTGTACAAGGATCTAGCAGAGGTGATAATCAAATGATTCACATTGTACAGAGAAGAAACTAGAGAGAACAGATTCTGCAGTGGACTACCCACTAAATCTGCCAGAGAATCAGGAAGCGAAGAAGTAAAAGACATAAGAAGCTGTAAGCTCTCCAATCCCCTCTGACAGCAAGAGAGAGTAACCTAATAAAGATATTTAGCCTTGATCATTGAGTCTGCCCTGAATGCTTGCATCAACAATAGAAAGGAAGCTTAGGTAGAGAGAGATGAGATTCTTAGCTACCCTCATCATCTGAGGCTTTAAGATAAGATGGCTCCAGTTCATCTGCAGTCTGACCCCCATCTCCAACTATGGATCCAGTCTGGACCCCAGCATCACTACTTGATACTGAAATATCCTGCTGCAACTGTCTGCTTCCTGATTCACTTGGCTGAATCTCAGAGCCCTGAAGACCTGATCCACTCTGCCCATTCCCGGAGGCACCCTCAACATTCACATGTTGCCCATACTCAGCAAACCCTCCAGACAGATTTGGGCCATTGCCACCTGCCATGAAAGGCTCATTTGTCATTAAGTGGATTTTCCTCAACTCCATTGCCTCTTGTCCTGACACAAACCCTTGCTGTCCTAAGAAGGATTCATGAGCTGGGGCTGGTAATGGTGACATGTTGAAATGAACTGCGCCTCGAGGAGCAATGGAGACATATGACTGTGGGGTCATATAGCCTTGTCCTGGCTGCATTATCAGACCTGGCCCCATCTGAACAAAATGCCACCATAGTTGGGTTCAGTGCCACAACCACAGAACAAAATTAACCGTGCAAAAGAAATTTTGTGCCTGCCTACCAATATCCATCCACAATGGATTCACCTTTCCCACAAAACAATGAGATAACAAGGAAAGGTCATTTGTCACACAGGTTATTCAATGCAATTGGACACCAAAATCTATAAATTGTTGAAGAAGATTTGAATATTCTGTACCAAAATGAAGGGAAGAAAGAAGTATGTACCTGTGCAGAAGGTGCCTGAGGCTGTGCATCTGCTATGGCAGCTAAGTACATCAGATTTTGCTGTAGCTTTGCTTGATACCTGCACTTGGAACATTCAGGCTACTTTTACAGAATTCCTGAGTTGGTCACATGGCACTTCCAAATCTCCCATTGCCAGAACATGATATGATTTTGCCAGAGGAATGTACAACATTTCCAATTCCACACATTCTCCTGTAACTTTAAATTTTAATAATAGGGTTGCAGAAAGCATGTCTCCACAGCTACCAACATCTCAACTTCTGAACATTGCATGTAAGAATTGGCTCTTGCTTCTGTGGCCAGTCTACCCTGGCACATCATAAACTAAACAGAAATTGAGAACTATTCTCAGAAAAAATGAGGAAAAAAGGAAATAGTATTGAATGGAAGTGGGAAAAAAATGGATGACATACGATGCACACTCATTGAGTTTCCCCAAATTTTGGTTGTCAAGAATTGCAAGTATGAGTTGCTTGTTCTCATCCAGATACTGCAATCCCACATCAAAACCCATTATCATCTCTTTTTGTTGGGATCATGTAGAAGATACACACCAGAGGCATCTGCACTTGCCTTCAGAAAACAAATTCTAAATTTGTCTGAGAAAACCAACATGCAAAACATGAGATTAGTAAACACTAAGCATTGATGAGGACAGACAGATTTGGTTATGGAGTTTCTTGACCTACTACCCTTCTTGCAAGCAGCATCACATAGTGGTTAATACTAACTAGTCACAAGCAAAAACATCTTCAGGTGCAAAGTTTCTTGACCCAGACTGCTGAGGTTTCCAATAAACCACTACTTCTTTTGCAATTTAAGGACTCAAGTGATCTTGAGCCAGCATACTAAGAACATCAGCTTCATTTATTCCATGCCTGGAGCCTATAGTTGAACAGTTCTCCTTCACAAATTTAGGTTTGGAAGACAGTTCAATCTCTGCATCAAATATTGTTCTGTTCAATATTTGTATGTGCACTCCAGCTCCCTATGAGGAAGATTGTTCATGGTGGCCATCCAGAAGGAAAATGTACAAAGGTGTATTTGAAATTTCAGTTAGCCACTGGATCAATCAATCCAAATGCATCATGAGATGAGACAGACCAATGCCAGTAAAACTGAGAGCCTGATGCTTCCTAGAGTTTGCAAGATAAGTGCTCTACATTGCACAGATGTCAACCATGTACACTTGACTGTCATCACATGCATGTGCCTCATTTGCTCAAGCTTTCTTCAAGTCAGGATTTGTTGTTCTGTCAGACAGATCTAAACTTCAAAGCTAAACTGAACAAAGAAAACAAAACTTTTGCATCATTGGGCTTTGTACATGGATTGGAAGATTTGACACATGCTCAAACTTGATCACAAATGTGAGCATAAAGTCAAAAGATTATAAGCAAAAGGAGTAAATGAAAACTGTGTTGGAATCATGGACTCTGGGTGATGTTTTGGCTGGTACTGTTTTGCAAATTGGGTATATAGAGCAAGATGAGAATTACATTACCTTTTGAATTAGCTCGGTTGTAATTGCAGTCCCAGAGTATGTTGCCATAACTGAAATTCTGAATGTAAACTCTGTGAGATATAAAAATTCCTCTGTAAAATGCATATCCAAGTTGCAACCTACCATGTTATCTTGAAGCTTTCTGTGATTACTCAAGCCTTCAACAAGCTTATTTGTACAAAGGTCGTCAATTAAGAAGTTTCTCAGGGGTTTTTAGGCAAAAATGAATTGATCAATGTACCAGGGAGAACGGGTGGACCAATATTGGTGTCACATTGTAATTTTCTACAAAATGGTTTGGTTCAAAACCCTTTGATGTGTATCAAAATTAATATTCTATCGAGTGGACTTTGGTTTTAAAGTTATCAACTGAAATAACTTACCCACTATGGATCTCAAGCGCGTAGAGGAGGTGAAAAACAAACTTGCCCAATGGTACCACGCAAATCAGCAGTTGAACAGTCCTTGGAAACATCAACCGACAAGGTTTTGAATGAAAACTTACATGATACAATTATACTGAGCTGGGAGTTTCCTTCGATCAAGTTGCTGATTTGAAAACAAAACTCGTCGAGCGCTATATTACCCTGTTTGGAAAAAAGACATTTCGGGGCATGAGATTCTTGGACGTGAGAGGAAATCGTTCAACCACGAGAGGAAAATCAGTTGGCCACGCTGTAATTTTACTGCCGAGATTTTGTGTAGGAAACTATCAGATAGCGTGCAATGGATCATTGCTATGATCAGAAAGAGAAAAATTAGGTGACGAGTTCGGAACTACCGGCGAGAAACAGTAGAAAGACAGTGTCAGAGGCGCACACCAGGGAAGTAGAGAAAGCTGGAGGAAACGATTTCACAAGACGAGCCAAGAAATGAGGGGGAAACAAGAGGTTTTCTCAGAGGAAATGCGGACCTGAAGGATAATTGAACTAAACAGACGCCAATGTGAAGACAGCTTGAGAACTGCTACTATTGAAAGCAATGCAAAGAGACCAATATCATCATCATCATCATCATCGCAATGACTTGACGCAAGTGTGAAGAAATCCGGATTTCGACCCAAAAAGACTGTAACTTTTTGCAAGCATTAGGTACTCAGGGATTAGATTGGACTTGTGCGGAGAACAACCGCAAACTCAAGAACGTAAAACAGGAACGCCATGTTGTTGCAGGCGGCGACCGAAATTCATTGCCTGAGTCCAAAACCCAACAAGCGAAAAAATAAATACAATGGAACAGGAATGAATAAAAGTTAAAGAATGTAGAAACAAAAGTGTGCAATATGAACTAATGGGTTCAAGCAGGAGCTGTCCAGAGCTCGGAAGTTGGCCAGAAAAAACAAGAGTCCGAGAGAATTCGAAGCGCAGGAGATGATCAGGAACCAAAGAGGACGAAGGAGCGCAAAGAAGAGAGACGCTACCCGGCGAAACCTTGGGTCGTAGCGCAAACAAACGCGGGGTCTCTCTCTCTCTCTCTTTCTTTCAGACGCACATTTAATAGCTGCTTTCACACTGAAATCTACTTTTAGACATTTTGCGAGAACAAAAGATCAGCTAGGTTTGAAATTTTATTTGGACTGAAAATTTGGGAGTGGAGGTCCTAGGATTGTGTCCGTGTGGAAGTGAAAATGTGGGCGAAAAGTTTGTGTGTCTAGCAAACGAAGGAAGAGGATAAGATGACCACCATTTTTAACAATCAAGGACTCCCCTCCTTTCACAAATTGCAGAAGAGCAGATTTGATGAGCTTTTTACATATATAAAGCGGTTGGAGGTGAGGATGCAAGCAACATATGTCGATGTGGGTGAAAAGTTTGTACATAAGACAAAATGGCCCCCAGGTGGACAAAGTTTCTTACAAGCATGGATGACGAGCCTCTAGGTCTGCACCCAAAAACTCATGAATAATAAATTATGGAACAGCCCTGTCACGTGGGTTGTTAAAGCCCTTGTGTAGGTACCTTTGTTGGCTGGATCCGGGTTTTGGGCCACTCCTCATTTCAGTAACCAGACTGAAGGTCGAACAAGTCCAGCCTATTGCCCGGAATTGGAATAGGATCGGCCCATTACTGTCCGGCTGGACTTGTACCCTGGACTTCATCGTGCAACCACTCTCATTATGGAATCCAAACCTTTATGAAAATAATTTTTCATCCCTTGGTTTTAATAAAAAAGCAGGTTCCAGTTTTCGATGCAAGCATTTAGTTCTTTTTTGAAGATATGGCAGGTAGGGGTTTTAAAAAATAATCATATGGCCACTTTTAATTAGTTGTAAAAGATTGACATTACAACACATTTCCAATGTTGGGTTGTGTGTAATGTAGGTGGAGCTGGACCTGGTTTTCTGATCAAATAGGGTTTGGAATTATTATTTTAAAACATTGAAAATGAAGGGTTAGGGAAATCCCTTCTCAGAATTGAACTGGAAGTACAATCAAATTGAAAAAATAGCCAGAACGCCAACCCCAAGTTTTTGGTCAGAATTTTAAATGAGTTGGAATTGGAAGCAAAGATTCTCTTCAAATCCAAGAACTGAACAACACTGGTACATTTCACAGACTTGACACTGAGGACAACACCCAAAACGATATGTTGCTCCTTATTGAAGACTGTAAATAAGTACTTCTTTTTTGAAGGGTAGTTTAAAAACTTACTGTTTAGATTATAAAGTCAAATTAGAACCTGCTCAGACTCTTGAGTCTTGACTCTCCATAGCTCAGGTGAGGGTCCCAATTTAGCATTATCCCAGTTGCACAGCATATGCATCTGTATGGCTAGCTCAAAAGCACCGATTGTGGATATGAACCTGGACGGCAGGGCACAGTACAGGAAAAACTTCCAATTTAACATAAAACAGGTTAAGTAAGTTGTCATTTATTGTCTACTGAAAGAATGCATCTGGATGGTAGTGTACATTTAGAAATGTGACTTGGTAAACCTATCACTGTAGTACCATGGCAAGTTGAACATTTCAGTGTTGAACAATTATCTTATTTTGAAGATTCCGTGTTGAAAAGTATTATACTCCAGAATTTTGAAAAAAAATCCATCGTTTTCCCTCACAAAGTTTTGTTCATTGAAAAAATATAATTTCAAAAGTTCAACATTTCTTAATATAATACAAATAGTGTCAAATCTGCCAAGGTACTATGGAATACAACAACAGAACACTCAACCAAACAATACAAAAAATGTTGTCAAGAAAAAAATGTAGAAACTCAACACATAATATTAACACTACACAATGCACATCCACCTTCTATACATAAATAATCACATATCACACAAAATGTGTTAATATTTATTACTGTTATTATGAATATTGGTTTTCAATAATCATAACAACCTGCAACTTAGAATTATGAAAGTTTTTTTTTCATTATCAATATAGCTGGAGCCTGGAACAAGGACAATTTTCTAGGTTGCCATGAGAGAAAGTCATCAATTTCTTCAGTTCAATGATGCAATCATCATCGATTGATTATCAAAATCTTTGGCTACCAAAATCTTCAGCTACTTGCGAGTTGCATGATGATGGACCAAGTAACACATAAGGGATTTCATGATTGGCAGTGCTTATAATAGCTGCTGCATGCCAATTGATTACCTGCATAAAAACTTTGGATGGGTCCTTCCTTCCCTGTGTTCTCAGGGTACTTCATCATTTACCTTTTCCTGCACCCTTTTCCAAACAATGTTACAAGGAAGTTACACAGTTGCGGTTTTTGCTGCCATGTATACTAAGTAGGGCAGCATTATGGGAGTATATCGTTGGTGACAGGGGCACTGCATTAGTTTGGCATAGATATGTGGACAAAAGAGTCAAGTTTTCTCTTTTATGATAAAAGTTTCGTTTAAGAAGAAGGTAATGAGTTACAAATTGACGAGTTGCAATCAGTGTTTTTTCTTTCCAAATTTGTGAGGTAAGTTGCTTGGTTACAAATTGCCAGTGCTTGTATGTCAAGGTGGTCCCTTTTGGGGGGGGTGACCGGGAGGTGCATCAAAATATAAGAAAAAAAGAACTTTATAGACTAGTTCCTTTTCCTTCTAAATGGTACACCTTAAAAGATTTTCACCCACTTCAATGTCACTATCAGCAATAATCAATAGATATTGTCCAATTCTAGTAAGCACATAGTAGAGGTAAATTGCAAGTACTAAAATGTTGGCACACAAAAATCCTTTCATAAACCTTTTTCTTTCCCTTTCAAAATGCATTAGCCACAAACATAGATGAGGTAAAATCTAGAATCAGGGTGATGGAATGGAAGATAAAGTAGGTTATGCTTGATGAAGCAATTGTTGTATGAGTGTGGAACCTAAGCATGGAGCTTAAAGGAAAAACTTGGAGCATGGAAAGAACATCCCCCCCGCCCCCCCCACCATGCAAAACTAAACCTACAACTTAGGTCAATTGGATGAATGATTAAATACATTATTCTATTTTATGGACGAAACTTTCAATGTTTAACACATTTTGGAGTAGTAGATGGGCATTGCATATAAAAGAATGCAAGCATGAATAACCTAAAATCAAAAAATACACTTGAAGACATTGATGAATTATAGTCAAATTAAAAAGATGTACTACAAGATTCAAATATTTACAAACCATTAAAAGAATTTGTGCTAATGAAAACCAAATTGAAAATGGAAGATTATTTTGAATGTATAACACAATTTTTATTTCAATTTGCATTGACATCAAATGCACAACTAGTTTTATCACATGAGGACCATGGCATCATAAACATTAGTACAATCAAATGGCCAACTACAATATCTTACCTAGTTAAATCTCTTGTGGTAATAGTTTTTTGATCTCGTTGATATTTAGTGTAAACTAGTTGATGAAATCATAATATGTCTTGTGATCATAAAACATCCTAGTTTTACAAATGAAATACAAATGTTTGCAAGGGATGAATTTTCCTTTATTTTTCAAATTTGCCAACATAGACAAAAAATCAAAACAAGTGCAATTAAGGTTCACCTCAATTACCAATTCATATGTCACAGTCACCACTCCACCATGGGATTCAATCGAATAGATTCGCCCATATCCAAGAAGAAGAACATCCTTCACACTCAAAATAGTTACCATCAAGTTTTTCGCAAACAACCACATACTATCATGATCCTGCTTAGGTGGAACATGATGCATAGTCATATGCATCTAGATTTTGCCCCCAATCTCTATTATGACATGCCTAACAAGGTGAAATCCAACTTCCTTTGAAGATGCCACCTCCATATAAATGAATCTATTACTAATGAAGATTAGTTGTGCACATATTGAATTTGAAGCTTTTCATTCACTGAATCTCAAACATCTCCCAACACACATTGATCTCATTAGGACAGAACCACATTGTTTTATGCCTAGCCTCTTTATTTCCCACATGTTTGAACCACCCATTGCACACAAGGGTTGGATTGCAAGAGGAACCTTTTTATATTTCATTTCCACATTTACACCCTTTAGATTCAACGACAAAACATTGCACTTGAGAATTTGCATTTGTCCTCGCAATGTGGAAGATTTCTTAATTACATGTGTTTTCAAGAATATCCAAGGACATGCAACCATGGTTGCTTGACCTTGATTAAAACCCACACTATACATTAGATTTTGAAAATTCTATTGTAAAGTTTTCCTACACCATTGTAGGGTTTGATTATTGTGGCACCAAGAAATTGATTTTGTCAAGGTGATGAGAATCTATTAATGAGCCAATCATAGTGTCAAGTTTTTTCTTGCAAGAACCAAATCTTTTTTTGCCTTCCAAACCCACTATCTTACTATGCATAAAACTACCATACACAAAACTTGCAATAGCTTGTGTTATTTTCTTGGGGTCACCGAATCTTTGGGCCACTTTTAAACACAAGTTTATTTGATTCAGTCATGTTCTTTTCAATTTACCCATCAAATGAAATTTACACCAAGTTTGTTGTTCCAAAGCCTTAATAAGGTCATCAACTATGGCATAAAAAAGGTCCTTGCAGTTTTTGCTAGATTGTTACAACCAAGTGTTGTGAATTGTTTCAAACAAGTTATAATTGAACATGTTGGCATCTTTGTCAACTATTAAACCCACTACAACAAATCATGGTTGAAACCACTACATGATTCCACCCAAATTCAATTTCAGTGGAATTGAACATGCCGCAAATCACTACACTTGGACAAAAGGACCACCTTCCATTCTAATCCCACTTACTATTGGATTTTGATGGGATCCCAATGGATTTTGCCACTATGTCCATTTTTTCACCACACTTCGTATAGACATCACCGTGCCTTCCACTTTAATCCCACCATTGTTGGATTTTATAAGGATTCCATTAGACCTTGCCACTCCATTCAATCTCTCATGTATTCACATCCACATATATTTTACAATATGTTCCAATTTATTAGGATTTTTTGTCTAGATTAGTAGTATTACTTTCCTTACAAGGTACTACCTATGAAAAGACCACATGCCTCATTCATGTATATACATATGAAATGAATGGAATATCCCACTCATATGACTAATCCCATTTATATGCATATGCATTGTGATGGAACATACATGTTCAAATACATTTATCCATTTACATACATGTTCCAAATATGAATCCCCATGTAGGTAGCCATGTGGTCATTTACATTTATCCAAGCCCATTTATTCAAAACAACCAACAAGGACACGTCACCAACTAACCTCATTGCCAATATTCAAGTATGGATTATTGGGTCATGCATGCATTAGATGACAACTCAAGGATCATTTGTAGTAATGACAATTGGTACAAAATGAATGGATAAATATAATTTGTATCATTTACATCTGAAATATGCACATACACATTAATCAGTCCATATGTGGTTTAATCATTCTTCGACTTTCCCACATTGCTTAGTGGAACTATGTACATCATATAACTAAGTCATAACTATAACCTCCCCATGTTACAAACCTTGAAAAACAATGAACCAACTTGCATACAAATGGCCAACCCTCACCTTGTAAACTATCATGATCATTTAAGGACAACATCATCCGAGTCAGAACTAAGCCCCCCTCCTTCAATTAAAGCCTCCACACGTTCTACCTCTATTGTAACAACCTCTTCCCCTTCATTTGCATTACTTGGAACACATTCTTCAACATTAGTTTAAAAGTCTACAAATGCCATAATGCCTTACCCATCTATGTTTCCCCCAAATGTCATGTCCTCCACCATAACCACTACAGGTTGAGCACAAGGTTCTTTTTGCACAACTATTCACCAATCTCCACCATTCACTCGTCTTCTAAAAAAAAAACCTACAAATTACAATGATAGAACAATTAATTAGTGAGTGGACAATGGAAGATGTGTGCATGGTAAAGATATTGCCATGCCCCCATTTAAGACCCCTATATTGTTTAGGTCATCACTACACCAAGTGGGGCCAACCTTCATATATACACAACTTTGGATATTTCTTGTCCAATATAATATGTTTTACAAGCATTGTGGTCATGGTTGAACTGTACTTGTGAAACCATTGTTGGGATCACATAAAGTTCTAGGTTTGCATTCACTCGTCGTTTGTAGTTCACTACCCAAAATCCATGTTCATCTTGTCGCATGGTTGTTACATTCCCTTGCATGTGAACAGGCATCCATGAACATTTCATCAATGTTACATGTTGGTCGATGTAAGACACTACAATTATTTCTTTTAACACGCCCACATAATGCAAATTGGCCATTACAATGTTCATGTCTAGTACAGAACTGCAGCTATCATGCCTGAATATGCATGCAACACCACTATCATATGTGGCATGTGCTAACCATATCTCAACATCAACCTTCATTATTAAATTTTTTTTAAAAAAAAATAAATTTTGGTCAAAAAAGACCCATTTTGGACATGCATCAAAAAACCTTTTAGATATTTTTGACAAGTCGTTCTGAACCTGTTCATTATGACTAGGCCATGTACTTTTTGACCAAACTTAAATTGGCACTTTTGATTAATCATTTTGACTGGTCAATATAACAATCAAATGATTTTTTGATTAGTCAAACACCATTTTGATTAAGCAAATGCCATGTGACATTTAAACAGTGGCCACTCAAGTTAAGCCACATGGCATCTAAACATTGGCCACCTAGGTTATGCCACGTCATTTAAACATTGGCCACCTAGGTTATGACACATGGCATTCAAACATTGGCCATTTAAGTTTCGCCATGTTACATTTAAACATCGTGGCATTTAAATATTGGCCACTAGGCTATACCATGTGGATAAACTTAAACAACCGAGGTTAAACCTAAAATTAAATATTTATTCTTTAGGTCCCTATGTTTAGGAACCTATAACCTAAACTCCTAAGTCTATGAACCTGTAACTAACAATTAGTTATAGAAGCCTAAAATAGGCTAGGGCAACCTAAATTATGATTTTTACAAGGCTTAAATGTACACCACATAAATTAAACCTACACCTAGTTGACTTAGGTAAGAAAATCCTATTTCATTTTGAATTTGGCCTTTAATGTTGCAACCCTAGCCTTGGGCTTGTGACCAAAGCAAGGCTTGCAAAGGTGTGGGCCAAGAGTGAAGCCTAAGATTCACATTTCATGTTCCCGGAAGTGTAGGAAAATGTGAAGGAATGAACCCCCACACTCTCAAATGAGCTCCCACTTTGGGAGTTGGAGTCCCAATGGACTTCCAAATCTTCAGAAGGTAATTGTAGGGGTCAAAACTCATTGGATTGAAGAATTCATTATACCATTAAAAAGCTCTTAGAATTTAAATGTCTAAAATGAGCTTACATGACTCATTTGGGTAATTAAAACATAAATTATGGCCAAAAGAAGGGCCGATAGCCAAATTGCCAATTTGATTCATGACCATTAAAAGTCAAGAATTTCCCTAATTTACTTGTGTTTAGGTGGTATGCCACATATTTTTGAAAAGTTCTCGACGAGGGCTACAACTTTGTTTTGAACATCACTTCAATCAGAGGTCCGCATTCAAAGTTATGGGAATTCAAAGTCGCAAAAGTCTCAATTTAATGAATTTCGGGACTCCATCTTAAGGATCTCGGGACCAAATGACATTTGGGTGCTAGCGATGTGGCCAAGCATAGAGAATACTATAAGGGGGAAGGTGGTGGCTTCCCCCCAAGTCTAAGTCATGGTGAGTTTTATGAGTCCATGTTTGCTCGTGGTTCATTCGTGCACCAAAAGTGTTCCAACTACGCATTAACAAACTTGTTTAGTTTGTGCATGTCCATGTGAATAATTGACCTGCTGGTCATTCATCCTAGTCCCCATCCTGGAACTCCAACACGCCCCTTTTCCCTTGAAATGTTATGAATCAGGGAACGTGCCCCAACTCCTTGTCCTTTCCTTATTTTCACCTTTAGACTTAGAATTGAGTCTAAACAAGAGTTAGTGTCGCAACCCCACTTTGAGGGAAGTGTGAGGTCGCCACTCACACTCCCGAAAATGGGACTTGGGAGCCCTCCGAGCTCCCAAAATCTCAAAACTCGATTGCAGGGATCAAAACACCTTTCATTGAGGTGTTCTTTATACCGTTGGAAAGGTCTCGGAGTGTAGATGTCCAAAATGGCCTCGCATGAGCCATTTGGACATTTGTAGCATAAGTTATAGGCAAAAGAAGGGTCGGGAGTCAAAATGGCAATTTGACTCCCGACCACTAAAAGTCGGGAATCGACTTGATTCCGATGTGTGTAGGTGGAGTGCAACACGCCATTGGAAAGCTCTCAAGGAGAGCTACAAGTTTGCTTCAGACCTCGTCCCAATTGGAGGTCAGAGCAAGAAATTATGAATGCCCAAAGTCCTAGGAGTCCAAACCGGGACAGTTTTGGGACTCCACTTTGGGAGTTTCGTGAAAAAATGCCATTCGAATGCAAGTGCGGCGGAGAAACATAGAGAGTACTATATGGGGGAAGGTGATGGCTTCCCTCGAGTCCGGGCCGTGGTGAGTCAAGTGAATCTAGGGTTGCCCGTGGCTTGTCCCAACACCAAAAGTGTGTAGAATGAGTTCTAACCAACTTGTTGGTTGGTTTTGAATGCAAGACCGAATAACTAAGTAGCTTGTCCCTCTCTTAGTCTAATCCCGGAGCTTCCAACACACCCCTTTCACCCCCTTTCAGTGCTGGAAGCTAGGAGCGACACCAAGTTCCAACTACTTTCGCTCTTTAACATAGTTGGACCTTTTTTGGGTCTAACAAGGAACTTTGGGGCACATCATTAGGGGTGTATCATTTAAAGTTAAGCTTTTTCAATTGGTTCATCCAAAGCGGCCTTCATTTTTAAATATTTCTTGTGTCTTAGATGTTTATGGTGCATTTATTTATATTGTTCATCATTTGGAAAGGATGACAAATAATATGGGACAAACTTTTGGGAGGGAGAAACATTTTCATGTCCACACAACATTAAAACCTTTTAGTTCACACAACATTATTCCTAAATAACTATGTAAGATACATAAATTAAATAAATAAATAAATAGAGAAGTAAGTAAATATGTATGTTAATTAAAGTAAAATCAAAATTAGTAATAGTTAATATATAGTTATTTAATTATAATGAATAATTACAACCATATTATAAATCCTTGAATTATATAACATATCAAGATAATTATAATGTACTATATTATTGATTGATAATTACAACCAAATTATAATTAATCTTTACAAATTTGACATAATTCATTATATATTATCAACAATGTATTTGTAATAATTAATATTTAACTATTTAATTACATATTCATTACTGTATTTTAAATAAATAACTAATTAACCAATTAGTAATTTATCATAGGTATATAAATGACCTACCCTAGCTTACATAACTAGGTTACCTATAGGTTAAAATATAGGTAAATAGGTGGAATATAGGTAGGGTATGTATAAATAAATACACCTACATATAAGCTAATTGTATTTAGGTTATTTAGTTACATACTTACATTACATAAGTTAAATAAGTGGTTAATTTAACCTAGGAAAATTTAGTTATGACAAAACTAATGAATGGTAAAATAATGTTTAAACCAATCATAACTAAAATAATTATGGCAAAATTAATGGTTATTAAACTATAAAATAAATAAATCCAAGCTAACCAATGAATAAATAATTTATGGTTAAAATATTTGTGGCAAAATTAAACATGGCTAAATTAGAAATTGTTATTAACCATGAATAAATAAATTTGGCTAAACTAACCACTAATTAATGAATATATATTTAATGGAAAAACCAATTGTGTAAAAATTAATTATGATTAAAATAAACATGAATGAAATAATTATGGCTAAAATTAAAATGATTAAAATAATTATAGCAAAATTAAACAAGGTTAAACTAGAAATGGTTAAACTAACCACTAATAAAATTAATATGGTTAAACTATAAATGGTTAAATTAACCATGAATAATTAAATTTGGTTAAACTAACTAATGAATACATATTTTATGGCAAAAACAATTATGCAAAAATTAATTATGACTAAAATAAACATGAATGAAATAATTATGGCTAAAATCAAATGATTAAAATAATTATGGAAAAATTAAACATGGTTAAACTAAAAATGGTTAAATTAACCATGAGTAAATAAATTTGGTTAAACTAACTAATGAATAAATATTTTATGACAAAATTAATTATGTAAAAATTAATTATGACTAAAATAAACATGAAGGAAATAATTATGGCAAACCAACCATGGTTAAACTACCAACCATGAGTAAAATGAATTTGGCTTAAATAAACATGAGTGAAATAATTATGGCAAAACCAACCATGGCTAAATTGATAATAGTTTTAAATTAATTATGGGTTTATTGATTATGCTTAAATTGATTATGGTAAAATAATAATATGTTAAAATAAATACAACTAATTTAGTTATGCTTATAGTAACCATGGTTAAATTCATTATGGCAAAACCAATAATGGCCCAATTAGTAATGGTTAAACTAATTATGTTAAACTAATTATCATGGCTAAACTTACTAGTGCTAAACCAACTATTGCTAAATTGACCATGGTTAAATTATTTATAATTGTTAAATTGCTTATGGCTAAACTAACAATAATTAAATTAAATATGGCCAAAAAAATTACGGAATAATTAATTATGAATAATGGTTAAATTAAATTTGGCTAAATTAACCATGGTTAAACATATACAACTAAACAAATTACAGTTAATTAAACATGGTTATATTAGTTATGGTTAGCTTTAATTTTAATTAGTTTTTTGATAAGTAGTTGAATTATAAGTAATTTCAATATAGTCAATTTAACCATAGTTGAATTGTACCATACATATATGAATAATTTAATCATGATTAATTTGGTCATGATTCATCTAATTATGATTAGCTAACTTTTACATTTTTCATTTTTTCTCTAATTAATCAAACATAGTCAAAATGTTAAATGTAGTCCCAAGATACCCAATTAGTATTAAAAGTTGTAATTGGCCCTTTTGACTAAGCCATTGGCCACTTTGACTAAACCTATTTAGTTAGCCTTATTGATTGAATATAATAGGTGTCCTTATTGACTAAGGCACTTGCCAATTTGATTAAATTGAGTGGTCTTATTGATTGGGCCAGTAACCAATTTGACTAGGTGGTATTTTAAAGTCCAATTTGACTAAATGTTCAATTTGACTAATTGTCAAATCGATCATTCTAATCTAATTGATTAATAAAAAAATACCGATTGTCATTCAAGCCCTTGGCCTCTAGTCAAAAATACATGTCCTTTAATAAAAAAATATCCATCTAGTCAACTTGGTTAGTTTGAAAAAATAAGAATTCTAATAATGAATGTAATGGTTTCCATATGTTCATTTATTGTTGTATATGTAAACCAATGTTGATGGTGGACGAGAATAAATCACCACGTCAAGGTCTACTACCACTCCATTTGCCATTTGTGTCTTAACATGATCCAACAACCATTTTGCAAATGTTGGGATTTCTCGTGCCAAATGAGGTGGCCACACAATGGGCCATGCCCATGCCCACACCACCTATGCCTTGTCAACAGTTTAAATTTTCTTCGATCCTTTTGCAATTGGGACCTTGCCACATTCTATGGGCATAGCCCAAGGTGTTCCACCACACATTAAATACCTCATTCTACTAACACGTTGCACTAAACAATCACTCCCACCACTAGCACATTCCACCTCAACTTTTAACCTTTTAACCTCCTATTCCACTTTCACATTCCACTATGCATATGTTATATCACTATGTCATTCCACTATAATCTTATGGACAAAAAATCCACCACAAATACACCAACATGCTACTATTTGAAATGTATACCAATATAATGCATTTGTTGCCACATAATTTGTGATGACATGTTCATGTATTACTTCTAGCTCCATTGCATTCAATCTCTTAAACTAAGCGTGCCCTTCCAACACTTCACCAATGTATGCCTCCTTTTCATTAGCATCCCACATGTAGCGACGCAAGTGCAAATACAGTGCAAAATATTATGTGCAAAACTTTAAAGCTTCATCATACATGTAGCCAAACACCATGCAAGCTTTTGGCCTAACCCTATTCCTCACATATATTTTTAGGATTGATAGATGTCTCTCCATTGGGTAGCACCACATGGCACCTACTAGCCCACGTATTTCTAGTTCATCTAAAAGATGGATAATCAAGTGGGTCATCATGTTAAAGAACCTTGGTGGAAACCATATTTCAAACAAACATATTGTTTCCACTACATATGTTTGCAATGCCACAAGGTTTTTTGGGTTCAACACCTTAGCTCAAATTCTTTGAAATGATTTTTCAAGTCACATGATTGCCATTCTCGGGCTTGCTTGCAACAAATTCCACACATTCAACAAAGTAATTTTTTGAACCATAACATGGTGGTCATGGTTTTTCATGGCATACAACCTCTTTGGGCCCACATGTTTCCTAAAAGCAGCAACATATCCTGTCAAAGCTCAAATATTAGAGACAAATTTTAGAAAAGACTTGTTCTCCTCCCATGTAAATACATAAAAGGCTGCTAGTTTGAAATAGTTAGATGATCCAGGCCTTGATTATAGCCACAAATGTTGGTGTACACCAACCTTTTGCATGTCCTTTTACACCTCCACCGTGTCCTTCTCCCTAGTTAAATATCTCAAAAAGTTATTTGAAACATTTCGCTCCACATGCATCACACCCAAAGTGTTCCGAATAGGTAGTTCTTGCATTGGCCACAATAAATGCACCCATTATAATTAACTCCAATTAAATTATTTTGCACAAATCGCTATTTATATGGACTCATTGCCCTCTCTTCATTTATTATCACCCACAACATCAACTTGCCGCACATCTATGAGCCATATCGACATAACCATGTGCGGTAGTCTCAATTTTTAAAAGTTGCATCAGGGTTATTTGAGTGGGGTAAGGTTATTAGGGGCTTTTATCAACTTCATAGGGAATGATGAATGCATTGGGTGCGTGGAGGGGTTGTTTCCTTTTATGAAGTGCGTTATTTGTGAATAAGGTGTTGGATTAGTTCTTTTCTTCAATAAAAAGCTGGTAACCATAGTTTTAGAAACCCTGTTACGTAATTAGGGGTGAGAAATCCCTAAAGGATTGGGGGTAGAAGTAAACACCAGAATTTGCGGTGTTCATCACAACTTTGGTCTTGTTCTAATATTTAATGAATAGCCATGATGTTAGAAATTCTTGAAGTAGTTAAAGGAATGTTAATGAAAGGTCTAATAGAGTTAGAACAATCTTCAAGTCGTTGAACATAAGGTTAATTCGTGACAACTCAACAATTAAATAGATAGTATAATAGTGTGCCAATGGCAATAGGAGTCTCATAATAACTGAAACATTTATTTAGTTTGTGAATGAGTTCAACAAGGAGTTGCAAGTACATGTGAAATCCTAGGTTATGCCATAGTGATAGTTCATAACTGCAAGAAATCTAGGATGCGTCAAATGGTGCGAACTAGGTAGTATGCCTTGCTATTAGGAGCTAGTCAATGAATTGAACCGCGTAACCAACGATAATGTCCAACGTTGGGAATTAAAAACCATGCGAAGATAGAAGTATTTTTAATTTCGTAACAACCTTCGCAAACAGTCTCAGGTTCGTCACCAAAAGCGGGGTCGACTTGCAGCAAGATCACTAGGGTGCGAGAGTTCGAAGAAATACGATAATACTAGGTTCGAGGGGGTTCAACTTCAAGACAAGCATGCACCTCTTGAGGTTCGGGTTCTTCATCACGAGGATGTTGTGTTAGGGTAAGATCTAGAGATGACTCCAAAGGCGGTTCTTCATTCGCTTGTGCGGCTTAAGGGCTGTAAGATGTGACCATGCGCGACGCCATAATTTCAAGGAGAGGAAAACGATTAGATCTTCAATCAAAATCAAATCGACAATGAAGGTGTGAAGGACTTGTTACATTGAAGTGTGACGTTGTAATTTATAGATCGAAGGAAAGGAAAGAAAAGCCTAAGTAACGACTTAAAAACATAGTAAAGTAAAACCGTAAGGTCAAAGGAAAAAATTGAAGGTTTAAGTAAAAAAATTTTAGGGGAAAATGGGAAGAGGTGAAAAGATGTTTTTCCTTCACCTTCCATTGGCCACCAAATTTGGAACATTCCATTGGCCATCAAGCTTTGGATCTACCTTCACCTCCCTTTTCCTTCTCTTTAAAAGGTGGACACGGATCATTGGGAACTTTTTCTTTTCCCCGGACATAATTTTCATTCAATCTTGAATAGTTGTTCCCAAAAGCTTTTTGAAGAGGAAAATAATGATTAGTCTTGATAGAGGGGAAAAGGAAGGATAGTAAAATGAAAATCTTGTAATAGTTTTGAAGGAATGGGGGTGGGTAGTGATAGTGTTGGGAGGTTGAAACTTTAGAGAAATCTCATAAACCCTCTCGGGTTTCATAGCATAACTTCTTGCTGGTTTAGTTACAGAACTTGGGATTTGGTAGCAAATTGCGCTTCGTAGTTAGCTTTTTAATGAGCTAAGGCAAGTTGGATTTGAATAATGTAGGTGTTAGAAATGATATTTTAAATGATCGATGGTCTACAATCAAGTTGAACCAGTTGCCTTCGTAAAACCCTCTTGGGTTTGGTAGTATAACTCCTTACTAGTTTAATTGCAGATCTTAAGATTTGGTAGGTTAATGCGCCTTGTAGTTAGCTTTTTAATGAGCTAAGGCAAGCCAAATTTGAATAACCTATGTGTTTGAAACAATATTTCAAGTGACTGGTGGTCTACAGCCAAGTTGAATTATCACCTTTGTAAAACCCTCTCGGTTTTGTAGCATAACTTCTTGTTGGTTTAGCTACAGAGCTTAAGATTTGGTAGCAAGATGTGCCTTGTTATTAGCTTTCTAATGAGATATGGCAAGCCAGATTTGAATAACCTATGTGTTACAAACAATATTTCAAGTGACTAGTGGTTTGTAGATATGTTGGACATGGTGTTGAGTCCTTAAACATGGGTTTAAATGAATGACAATTTGACATAAAGTCCTAGAATGTGTAGTGTGTGAACTTGAAAATATATATCTATCAATTCTAATTGTAAATGATGCATAGGAAGCAAACTATTTAATTTCAACTACAAACGTAATCTAGCATTTAGAATTACACTTGCATTTTTCCTTCACCAGTAGCATTTGTGCTTTCAAGCATAGTCACCTTGTAAAACCGGGAGTAGAGGGACGGAAAGTCACCTCACAATAGGTGAAAACAATCTATTAACAATAATAATAACATCAATATCCAATACTTTAACTTATAAAATAAAGTAATAACATTGCATTAATAAATGTAGTAATGACGCGCTCCTAAGTCCCTTGCTAGACTCACTTGAGGGTCCAAGTACGTTGAATTGCGGAAAGTTGGGACTTGAGGGCCACTCCCGACTTCCAGCACTAAAAGGGGTAGAGGGGCGTGTTAGAAGTCCCGGGATTAGACTAGGATGAGGGACAAGTATCATCTCACTCGAATCTGCATCCAAAACCAACCATAAGAGGGTTAGTTCACATTCGGGAACACCTTTAGGTGTTGGGACAAGCCACGGGCACTTGGACTCACTTGACTCACCATGGCCCGGACTTGGGGGAAGCCACCACCTTCCCCCATATAGTATTCTCTGCAACTCTCGGTGGAGGCTACATTCAAATGGCTCTTTTTCCCGGGACTCCCAAAGAGGAGTCTCGAAACTGTCCCAAGTTGGAGTCTTGGGACTTTGGGAGCTCATATATCGTGGCTCCAACCTCTGATTAGAATGAGGTCTAAAGAAAAGTTGTAGCTCTCCTCGAAAGCTTTCCAACGCCATGTCGCATTCCTTCAGCAGACGTCGGAAAGAGGTCGATTCCTGACTTTTAGTGTTTAGGAATCAAACTGCCAGTTTGACTCCGGGCCTTTTTTTTGCCCATAACTTGGGCTACAGATGTCCAAATGGCACATGCGAGGCCATTTTGGGCATTTAAACTTCAAGACCTTTTCATTGATAGAAAGAACACCTCAATGCGAGGTGTTTTGACCCTTGAACTCGAGTTCTGAGTTTTTGGGAATCCCGGAGGACTCCAACTTCCCACTTTTGGGGGTGTGAGTTTCATCCTCACACTTATCCCAAAGTGGGGTTGCGACACTACCTTTGCTAATTTGGTTGTTTAAGGCAAGGAAAAGGTGGTTTGACCAATGAACACTTGATTTAAATTCATTTTCAAGTGCTTTAGCAATACATTATGACACATACAGTATGTTGGTGCATGGCATAAAAACATATTGAAATTCATCACAATTTTTTAAAGTTGCGTATGTTATAAATGACCAAATGCCAACATTTGTTTTTGATTCATTTATGTGCCATAAATCTGCCACTTCCTTGTGACATGAAAGACTATGAATAGAATTTGCAAAACAATGAAAATGGAAAATTAGCATGTTAATCCCATGCACTTAGAGACAATGAATGACACACCCCCAAACTCCTTGACAGACTCAACTTCGAACCTAAAGGTGAAAACAATATAAGGAGAAAGAATTAAGGTATGCTCCTTAATTCACAACACTTCAAAGGTAGAAGAACGTGCTGGAACTTCGGGATGGGGACTAGGACAAGTCATAAGCGAGTCAATTATTCACACAAACCTACAGAAACCAAACAACAAGTTGGTTAGTGCATAGTTGGAACACTATTAATGCACAGATGAGCCATAAGCATACACGAACTCACAAGACTCACCACGACCTGGATTTGAGGGAAGCCACCACCTTCCCCCTTATAGTATTTTATGTGCCTAGCCATGGGGGTTGTACCCAAAGTCATTTTGTCATGGGACTCCCAAGTCGGGAGTCCTGAAATTCTCAAAATTGGGATTCTTGCAACTTTGGAAGCCCATAATTTTTTGTGTAAACCTCTCATTGAGGTGAGGTCTAAATCAACGTTGTAACCTTCATCCATAAATTTCCAATAATATATTGCATGTTACCTACACGAAAGTAAATCAGGGTGATTCCCAACTTTTAATGGTCGGGAATCAAATTGGCACTTTGACTCCCAACCCTTCTTTCAGCCATATCTTGTGTTTTAAGTACTCAAATGGGTCATGCAAGCTCATTTTAAACATCTAAGTTTTAAGAAATTTTCAATGGTATAAGTAACTCTTCAATCCAATGAGTTTTGACCCCTGAAATTTTTCTCTAAAGATTCAAGAGTTCATCGAAATTCCAACTCCCAAAATGGGAACCCATTTGGGAATGTGTGAATTCATTCCCTCACACTATCCTACACTCTCAAAAGCATGAAATGTGACTCCCGAGCTTCACTCTCGGCCCGTACCTTTACAAGCCCTTGCCTTGGTCACGAGCCCAAGGTTAGGGTCATAACAATCATATTACACATGGACACCATAAATTAATTAATCAATATACTTCACTTGTTCAAATTTTTTGATATTTACCTTTCGATAATCCAATGGAAACAATGTGTGATATTTTAAATTTGAATGTCATTACATTAAGTTATCATGATCTATTGAAACTAATCCTAACTAGTCACGATCTACAAAAATTGACCTTGACTAGTCATAATTTGTTGAATCAGACATGGACCACCAACCATGTTGTCCATGTTATGATCACCTCCTTGTATATTTCATGGAGACAATAACACAAACACAAAATCAACAATAATTTGAAGATTGTATGAAAATGTTATGACGAATGGAACAAAGGGGGGTTAACTATCAAAATGTGAACATTGACTAAACATCAACAAATGCTTCTTCACATCTTATCATGGTAAGTCTTGATTTTTTCAAAATGTCTTGATATCCTTTAAGTAGACACAACGCATTAGATTATTTAATGAAATTCATTACATTCCATTGAACCACCTTAATTTGTTAAAATACAACTACATATTAGTTCCACGCCCAAATGAGTTTTGTGAGTTACATATCTTCATTTGGAAAGGTGTGTAAAAATTCCTCACACTCTTCATTGTAGATAATTTGTGTCTTTATCACATATAGTCATTATCAACTGCTTTAAGCCATTGGTCTCATGAAATGTCATTTTCAAATTAGCTAAGAATCATTTGTTAACAGAGCATGTAGTCATTATCAACTACTTAGGAGTGGTAGATCTAGCACTAGAGTCTTTTCCAAGGACTTGAGAGTGTTTGGTCACCATTGAATGTCTTGTAAAATCATTTAAGATTCATGATTATAGAGTCAAGGTCCTTTGGAACCAAATTGGATGTCCTTTCTTACCATTCAAATTGGTCGTAAACCATTTTCCAATATTAGGTAAAGAAGTCCATTGGTTGGGAAGTACCAACCACTATTAAATAAGTATTCAAGAACATCACTTGCATAATTCTTAAGAAAGCACTAAAGGTGCTTAAAAAGTAATCTAAATCATAGTTTAAGGAGTTAGGGTCCTTTGAAACCATATTGGATGTCCTTTCTTACTAATGAGGTTGGTTGTAGACCACTTTTCAACTTCAAAGTCCATTGGTTGGGAAATACCAACAACTACTAAATAAGCACTCAAGAGATGTGAAGGCAGCACTTGTAATTTTTAACCAAGCATTGAGGGTGTTTGAAAAGGAATGTAAATCATGGTTTAAGACTATCTAAGCATTGTTAGTCTTGGGTTAGGAGTATGTAAACACTATAAATCATGGATCAGAATTATCTAAGTATTGTAAATATTGGTACAACACTATCTAAACACTACAAGTCTTGGTTTAATTTTGGTGACCTTTGTGTATCAAGGTAACTTTAATAGATGTGTAACATTTTTTTAACATTCTAATAATGCAACCATGCATAAAGAAGTGAAGTGTGAGAAATTGATGAAAGAGGTCCCATTGGCAAGCTAACCATGGGTGGACATCAGAAAACAAGATTTTGTTTTTTTTTTCCGATTGTTCAACAATTGGACAATACTAACTTGGATCCAAATTTTGAGTTGGAGAATGTGCATGTCACTGCATAAGAGTGCAATGCTTTGTTTGGGGGTTCAAAAAAATTCAAGATCAAATCCCTTGAGTTGAAGCCAAAAGTCAAGATTAAATTGGAGGCTATTTATTGGAGGGTTTTTGGAACAACTTTATTATCATCAAAAATGAAATCCCTACATGGATCATGTGGGGCTTCATTGCTTGGATAAAAGGCAATCCCATAAATTGGGCAAAAGTTGTTGAGTTGACAATAAAAAAAAGCATGAAGGGATGGGGTGAAGGTTGGGTGCCTAGTTGATGTGAAAAAAAACCTTCCAAATTTCTTAAAAGCTGGTGGTGGGAGCTTGAATCCTAGTTTAAATTGTATGCAATTACAATCAATGCCAATTGGTTCAGAGCTATAATTGGTGGTGTTCCTCTTGATGACATCATTGAACAATTATCTGAACCAACAACTAGGTATCTCATAGGGGTGGCACCTAAAGATATTAGGAAGTTTACTAAGTTATTATCCTTGAAAAGAAAGCTACTGACTATTTATGAGGCTAAGATCAAGTATTTGAAAATGAGGGAAGGCATTGCATCCACCAAATTGCTAAGGATTAAATATAACATGGATGATAGGAAAAATAATAATGGAGGATAACCAAGCAACCTTAGATCTTGCAAAAGAGGCCTCGGAAAAATTGCAGTAACAAAACATGGATACTATAGAGGCTATAAATAATCCAAATTCCTATACTCAACTTTCATTTGATTATTTTTGTATTAAGACAAGATTTGCCAAAATTGGTTTAGAAAGGTCTAGTTATAAATAAATGTTTTCATAGGATGAAGTATTTTTAACTTTGACTATGAAATGATATACATTTATATTACAAAAGTCCATGGTTCATTCCATTGTTGGGGCAGGTGGGGCATGTGCCAAAGTTTGTTGCAAGGATAAATTTTTACTAAAGTAAATTTGACCAAGTTTATTTCATTATTATGTGTTTAGGAACGAAAAGTGGAAAAACAACGAACTTCACTAGATGACAAGATTGAACGTGACACACCCCCAAGCTTTTTGATGGACTCAACTATGAATCCAAAGGTGAAGACAACAGAAGGAGAAGGAGTTGGGGTGCGCTCCTTGGTTCGCAACACTTCGAGGGTAGAAGGGTGTGCTGGAGCTCTGGGATGGGACTAGAAAGAGTGACAAGCAATTCAATTGCTGACATAGACTTGCACAAACCAAACAACAAGTTGGTTAGTGCATAGTTGTAGCACTTTTGGTGCATGAACGAGCCACGAGCAAACAACAACTCACAAGACTCATCACAACCTGGACTTGGGGGAAGCCACCACCTTCCCCCTTATAGTATTTTCTATGCCTGGCCATGGGGCCAACGCCCAAATGTCATTTTGTCTCGGGATTCCCAAGTGGGAGTCCCGAAATTCCCCAAATTGGGACTCCTGCGACTTTGGAGGCCTATAACTTTGTGTGAAGACCTTTGATTGAGGTGAGGTCTAAAGAAAATTTGTGGCCCTCATCGAGATCTTTTCAAAGGTATGAGGCATGCCACCTACACACAAGGAAATCAAGGTGATTCTTGACTTTTAGTGGTCAGGAGTCAAATTGGCAATTTGACTCTCGGCCCTTCTTTTGGCCATAACTTGTGTTTTAAACACTCATATGATCATGCAAGCCCATTTTAGACATCTAAAAGCTTTCCAATGATATGAAGAACTTTTCAATTCATTTAATTTTGACTCCTACAATCGCCCTCTGAAAATTCGAGAGTCCATTGGGATTCTAACTCCCAAAGTGGGAGCTCATTTGGGAATGTGGGGGTTCATTCCCTCACACTCTCTTGCACTCCCAAGAATATGAAATGCAACTCCTGGGCTCACTCTTGGCTTGCAATTTTGCAAGCCTTACCTTAGTCACAAGCCCAAGGCTAGGGTTACAACAGAAGGGTGACATTGGGGGAAGCAACATACAATGAAGCAAATACAAAAGCCATCAACTTGGAGAATTGTATTGTAGCAATAGGTCTTAAGTTTTCAAACTTGGATAAAGAACAAAATGGGATTGCAAAGTAGTTGAAAGAAATGCAAAAAGGTGGAGGCATGTTTTTCTAGCCTAAACTTATTTTGCACCCAGATAGACCACCACATGATGTGCCAAATATGATTATAATGAAACCTTGTGGTTTGCATCAACAATGGTACCATTGTTTTGACATCACTGTGACATTTTGCCTTCACACATATCACCCAAGATGCCTAGGTGAACATTTGAAGACCAACAATAGGTGTAAGGTCTATAACCAAATATTGCACCCAAATTGGTGGTATAGTTGGGCTTCAGAATTCTTGATGATGATTTGACTTGTCTGGCACAAGAAATGGGACTTAAAGATGAACGAGTCCAATTGTTGAATGAATTGAAGGAAAGTGCAAGGATAAATGTGCCTAATGTCCCTGGTCAGTATGTGAATTTTCAATTCAAGTATTTGCAAATTGTGTTTATGTCATCTTCATTTTTATGTGTGTGTGACAAGAATAACTCTAAATAACTTGTGATGTTGCACTTCAAGTGAGGAATTGGAGACAAAGTTGAAGATGATTAACCTTGGATCAACTAATGAAACAACTAATGAAGACATTATGTTCACCATAAAAGGTGGGACTTTATCAAACAACCCAATCATAGCCATTTTCAACAATGAGCATAATCATTGCAACATAACACCTTCATGCCCAAAGTTAAGTAATGAAGGAGCAAGTGGTTCCCTAGTTGTATGTGATGATGGAATCCCAACTTGTGAGAAGATTGCATTCAAGTCCCCTCTCAAACCAATGACATTGACCCACCTTAAACCACTTGACAATGACTTAGACATAGAAAGGACTACCAAGATTCCCACAAAGAGCTACCCTCAAAAGCTCCAGTGCTAATGAAGAGGAGAAAAGGTGCTCCCCCACATCCACACAACATATCCTTGGTAACGCAATTTGCAAACTTTAGAATGTTATATTTTTTATTCCCTTGTTTTTTGTGGGTGTGGGTTAAGTGCAATACTTGGTTGAAAGTCCATTTCAAGTATTTGATAGTGGTAGAATCACTAATTATTAGTCCTTTTTAACACCATGGGGTGCTCAATAATGACCAAGAGAATCATGTATAATCACTTGAAAGTCATGGTCCTTGAATGGAAAGACATGATCGGATGTCCTTTCGAAGCACTAAGGTTGCTTGGACACCACTACTTAGCTTAAGGTAAGGAAGGAGAGTGATTGGGAAGAGGTTGAAAAGTACCAACCACTATTGATTAAGCACTTTAAGTAAGGGTTCAAAATTTGACATTAAAATCACATGGACTTACATATAAGTGCTTGCTCAAGTGCCACCCCAACAAAGGACAACATAGCACCAACCCATGGTGCCACCCTAATTAATCTAAAGGCACTAGAGGAAGCCAGAGGCACCCCAATCAAATCTGATATATCAAAAGGGTGTGTAAGTACCCCACCTAGGCATAATCTTGCACCATTTGCAAGCCAAGGCACCCCAACAATGGTAAAGGCACTAGAAGTTGACACATAAACCCCGAGCAAATTTAAAAGGAAAGCATTAGATTCAAGCAAGGGCACCCCAATAAGGACAAGGTGCCACAAAAGAGCAAGGGCAACCCAACTAAGGAGAAGGTGCCATCCAACAACAATGGCAGCCCCACCAAGGGGAAGGTGGATGGAAAGAAGGGTAACACTTACAAAGACAAAGGTAACAAAAAGAGCCAAGTCAAGAGACCATTCTTGAATGACCTTACAAAGCTTGGATTCAAATCCTAAGGGCCAATGGACGAGGAAGAACAACCATGTAAAAAGTTGAAGATTTTTCCTAGGCTCCCTGAACATGACAATTTTGACTTTGATGAGGAGGAAAGTAATACCTTGTCTAAATACAAACACAAAGTCTAGGGGCGGGTGCAAGAACAAATGAAAAGTGTTATAAAGAAGACGACTTCTATCCTTGGAAAAGGTGTAACAACTTGTGCTACATCCTCCAAGGTAATTTCCTAAAATCCTAAAGTTTGAAGCACTTATTCCAATAGATGCTAGAAATTTACACATGAACTCTAGCATTGGAATTGCATAACTTCGTAATCCTAATGCACATTTTGCATCAATTTTGTACGAGATCTAAAATAGGTCCTACTATCAAACATGTACTTGAACTACTGTTGGATGAAAGTAGCTTTGAACTAGCACTAAAACTACAAAAATGTGTAGTCCCAACTTGCACATTTTGTACCAATTTTGGGACAGATTTTGTTGTAAGGTAGTTACAAATTAGATAGTCCATTTTTTGGTGTCATAGGGGTAGTTTTTATGGGGTACCTTTAAGTTTGGTATAATATGTGTTGAGGTTTGATTGAAAATTTTAAAAGACACATTTAATTAAACTATAACACTTGAAGTATCAAATTTTAAAAATTGAAGATAAAATCCCATCATTTCATTACAAGGTGGACTTTTCAAGTGATTGATACAAGATGGATGATCTTGTCCATAAAAAGTGTTATGGACTTTTATTACATAATAAACATGTTTTAATTGCTGATTTTTTCCTCCTAATATGATTATGAGGCTATTATAACCCTAAAATAAAGGTTTCCAATCAAATTTATTGGGATTCTACAAGATTACCAATAATTTAAAAAGTCCATAACTTATTGAAATGGAAAATTTGATAAATGTTGTTTTGTAGAAAGTGACATTATTACCCAACATAACATTTGCCAACTATAAAATTTCAAAAAATCCATGTTTTTGCTTCCAACTTTTCCCCTCTCATCAAATCAAAGCACATTTCATAATTTGAAAACTTATAAATTTAGGGTTTAGGTATTTTTCTTACCTCCTACCTTCAAATGGACTAATTTGCATTCCCAAAACATCAAATATTTACATTAAAAATTCTAAAAAAGGAAAACTGTGGACTTCAAAATCTACCACTTTTGATCGACCTTAGTGTGCAATCACCTTATAAATGGTTAGATGCAAGTTACGATGGTTCACTTTTGTGACGAAATAATGTTTTTTCTTTAGGTACCCTTTATTCAAATGCATATGATGATTAATATATCCTTAGCTCTATTAATGGAAATTGGATCCAAATTAATAATTCATTATGAAGATAATTGTGTGGTTATTCATTGATTAAAAATTCATTTGTTAGTAGTAATGAACTTTTGAAATAAAAAAATATGGACTGGTCATTTTATTAGAACAACACAAAATGGAAAAAATTATATTGATTCACATTTCAAATTTGTTATTAGGACTCAATATATAATGATAATACAAGAGGAATCTTTTCTTTGAAAACCTTAACTATTTAATAGTTAAGGACTTTTGAATGGTTAAAATTTGACCATACTTTCATAAGTACATATGAGTTGCAATTTTTATTTGTTTTTCAATTTTTTTAGTCCCAAAAGCATATTTTTTGAAAGTTTTAGATGGGGCATTATTTTGTTGGACTTTGTGGATTTTCTTTTTAGGATTTCCAAATTAAAAATGACATCAACTACATTAAATACAAGTTTTCACATAGATTTGGGAAGGTTTGTAGATGATTGAACATGTATTATTCAAAGATTAAAATAATAGCATTTTAAAAAGAATAACCACGTTCATTTGAATCATTTAAAAAAATCTTGTATGGACTTGTAGGGAATATAAATATTGTTAATATTAAGCCACTGTAGCTTGCATCTACCCAAATGGATTGAATAATATTTGTAACACATGGTTTTTGGGCTTAATTACGAACTACATAATACAATGATATAATAACTTATGTAAATTATTGTAGTTTTAATCAAAAGGGTGTTTGAAAAATACCATAGTCAAATTGTTATAGTCTATTACAATTAAAACATGAAACCTCATAAGCTAAACATAGCAACAAAGGAAGTTGGAATATAGATTATAGGTGTTCATTTGACTAAAGATTACATGTCCGTCTCACATGACTACCCTATTTGTTAGATCTAAGACCAAGTAATATTTGGCAAATGAAGGTAAAATTAATCTTTTGTTACTAAAACATTACACCTCATGAATTTAACATAATAGCATTAGGAATTTGGAACAAGGACCACCTATTCATTTCACCAAGGACTATTTAACCTTTTCAAATGACTACACTACTAGTTGGATTTAAAACCAAGTAATATTTGGCAAATGAGGGTAAAATTAATTTGATGTTATTAAAACATTACACGTCATGAAGTTAACACAATAACATTAGGAAGTTGGAACAAGGACTGCCTATTCATTTCATTAAGGATTACCTATCCTTTTCAAATGATTACCCTACTAGTTCGATATAAGACCAAACTTGGGTAGATGCAAGCTACAGTGGTTCAATATTGGCAAAAATTACATTCCTTACAAATCCATAAATATTAATTTTTTTAAAATGATTCAAATGGATATAATTGTTACTTTTTTTAAAATATTATTTTAATCTTTTAATAATATATGTTTAGTCACCTACAAACCTTCCCAAATCTATATGAAAACTTGTATTTAATGTAGTTGATGTCATTTTTGAATTTGGAAATCCCAAAGTCAATAAAAATACTGCCCCTTCTAAAACTTTTTAAAAATATGCTTTTGGGACAAAAAAAATTGAAAAACAAACAAAAATTGCAACTCATATGGACTTATGAAAATATGGTCAATTTTAACCATTCAAAAGTCCATTATTATTAACAAATGATTTTTTTATCAATAAATAACCACACAATTATCTTCATAATGAAATTATTACTTTAGATGCAATTTCTAATTAATAGATCTAAGGATATATTAATCACCATATGCATTTGAATAAAAGGTGCCTAGGTGTCGCAACCCTTGACTTGGGCTTGCAACCAAAGCAAAGGTTTGCAAAGGTGCGGGCCAAGAGTGAAGCTCGGGAATCACATTTCATGCTCCTTGGAATGTAGGAAAATGTGAAGGAATGAACCCCCACACTCCCAAGTGAGCTCCCACTTTGGGAGTTGGAGTCCCGATGGATTCCCAAGTCTTCAGAGGGTAATTGCAAGGGTCAAAACTCATTGGATTGAAGAATTCCTTATACCATTGGAAATCTCCTGAGACGTAAATGTCTAAAATGGGTTTGCATAACCCATTTGCATACTTAAAACATAAGTTATGGCCAAAAGAAAGGTCGAAAGTCAAAATGCCAATTTGATTCCCGACCATTAAAACTCGGGAATTGCCCTGATTTACTTGCTTGAAAGTGGCATGCCACAAATCATTGGAAAGTTCTCAATGAGGGCTACAACTTTGCTTTAGACCTCACTTCAATTAGAGCTTTGCACAAGAAGTTATGAGCCTCCAAAATCGCGAGAGTCCCAATTTCAGGAGTCCCAACTTGGGAGTCCCATGACAAAATGACATTTGGGTGTTAGCCCTATGCCATGCATAGAGAATATTATAAGGGGGAAGGTGGTGGTTTCCCCCAAGTCCGGGCTGTGGTGAATCCATGTTTGCTTGTGGCTCATCCGTGCACCAAAAGTGCTGCAACTATGTGCTAACCAACTTGTTGTTTAGTTTGTGCAGGTCTGCGTGTATAATTGACCCGCTTGTCACTCGTCCTAGTCCCCATCTTGGAGCTCCAACATGCCCCTCTACCCCCGAAGTGCTATGAGCCAAGGAGCGTACCCCAACTCCTTATCCTTCCACTGTTTTCACTTTGGACTCATAGTTGAGTCTATCAAGGAGCTTGGGGGTGCATCACTAGGGAAAAAAACATTGTTTCGTCACAAAAATGAACCAATGTAGCTTACATCTACCCATTTGTAATATTTGGCAAATGAAAGTAACATTAATATTTTGTTAGTAGAACATTACACCTCATGAACTTAACATAGTAGCATTAAGAAGTTGGAATTGCATGTCCTTTTCAAATGATTGTCATACTTGTTGGATCTAGGAGATGTTGAGAATTCAAGTTCAACTAATTAGGTTTCATTAGTTACTGGAATAGGAAAGTAACTAGGTTACTTTCATAGGGTTGAATTACTTTCTTTACTCATATTAGTTTGATTGTTTGTGGTTTGGTTATTTAATTAAATACCTTGGTGTTGATGGTTTGGCTCTCTTTTCTTCATTGCACAAGTTTTTATATTTCATGTGATAAGAACCTTGAGGAGTCCTTGATGTTATGTTTTGTGTTGTGAACATCATGTTTTAGTTTCCTTTCAATAAATATTTATGTTTGCACTTGAGTAGATCTCCTATTTGTTAACGGGACCAAGTAATATTTAGCAAAATGAGGCTAAACTTATACATTGATAACTAAAATGTTTAATTAACATCTACAATATCCTAACTATAACATCACAAAGACTATAGTTGATCCAAAACTTGTTTCTTTAAACTATCACATTAATAATTTTCAGTCTTTAGTTAATTCAAATAGGCATTGCCACTCCACATCACAAAGTACCATGCATGTGCATTCTTGAAACACTACATAACTCATCATGTACATGCAATCTCACTTTGGATAGCCAAGTGTGAAACACAACACAAACATGCAAATCAGCATATTGTGATAATTAACAAACTACATGCATTTTCAAGTCTCCATTTGAACCATCCTAGCACTAAACTTTTCTAGAATAACAAATGGAAAAAACATATTTTCAATGAAAGTTGATGTGTCAAAGCAATTATCTACACTTGAAGAGGACTTGCAGTAAGTTATAGCTACACAAATTCTACATAACACCATTGTAATGGAAATCTAAAAATATGGCTATTTTTTGGTCTATTATAAATTACATGTCCAAACTTGAAAACCTTATGTAAACACACACCCACATATTAAAGATCACCATGCAAGACATGTAAATCTTCAAACACCTTTTCAATTAATTGAAGAGTCTCATTTTGCAATTCAAATGTTGAATAACTCCCATGCACATTGTGTGAGGTGGGTGGCATTGCGAATTTTGATGCACACACTAGATGTGAATAGATGTAGGCAAGTCTAACCTCATCATTGAAGTAATAACTCTTGCTCCTAGGCCGTATCAAGTCATAGTAATGACCACAAATGATGAAATCTCCTTCATTTTTATAAACATGAAGGAAGGTTTCCACCACAGCACGGATGGGTTTATCATAAAGCTATAGCCAAAACTGCTTTCCATTACCAGTTTCACAGGGAACAACATTATCACCTATTGCAACATTGTCAATAAGTGTCTTTCCCCAAACACCATATTCAGTTTCTTCTTTTACTCCCAACATGGCTTCACACATTGCAAGTTTGTCCAAAACATCAAGCCTCACTATCTTCCATGATGGAACATGGGACATTTGATGGCATTCCCCAATGTTAGTTGTGCCTATGTAAACATCACAAAAACATGACAAATGGTGAAACTAGAGGAGAGTGGAATCTCGATTGGATACACTCTTGACCTAACACAAATGACCATAATTTAGAGAAGAGGTTCATTGTCCATAAAATTGAACCAATGACAAAATATTGACATGGAATATAAACATTCACAAAGAGGTGAAATCACTTGGTGCATCCCTCTACTTCTAGCCATAATGGAGCAAACATGTGTGAGTCCTATCCACATCATTTGGACAAATTTCCCAAAATATCTTATTGAGAATCCTTCTCATGTTTGGATGAGCTGCATGTGACATGCCTACAAAACAAAATATTAAAAAATAAATTAGATTTCAATCTATAAATTAAAAAAAATGTCCAATGGGCAAAGATTGAATGGTTAAACCAAGACTATCTTGAATTTTGACATGACTAACATAAGTAATGATATGTTATCTGTTAATATGTGATGGGAAATTACTTAGATGGGGTCTTGGATTCACAATTATCACCACTAAAAAAAGGACTAGGTAGCTATTGACACAAAAAAACTTGCAAAGCCCAATTGTTAGTGGGGATTCAACTCCATCAAAATAACAAATACTTTCTATCCTTTTTAGCAAGGATTATCTTTCCCTTTTCATGAAAAACTTCCTCTCTTTTTATCCAAGGACTACTTATCCTTTCCATCAATGATTGTTTGTCCTATTAATTCAAGTTAAACTTCATCTCCTTTTAACTAGATTGTGTATCCCTTTCCATCAAGGACTCCTCTCCTTTTAAGTGAGGACTACCTATCCTTTCCTTCAATGATTGTCTGTCCTTTTAACTCAAGCTAAACATTGTCTCCATTTAACCAAGGACTTCTTGTCCCTTTTTAACTAAGGACCACATGTCCTTTTTCATCAAGGACTTCCTCTCCTTTTAACCAAAGACTACATGTCCTTTTTCATCAAGGACTTCCTCTCCTTTTAACCAAGGACTTCCTATCCTTTCCTTCAATGATTGTCTGTCCTTTTTTATTAAGGACTTCCTTTCCTTTTAACCAAGGACTACTTGATCTTTTTTTCGATGACTGTCTATCTTTTCAAATCAAATTAAACTTCCTTTCATTTTACCCAAGAACTACCTAACCTTCCTTCAATGACTACATGTCCTTTTAAATCAAGCTAAACTTCCTTTCCTTTACTCAAGGATTGTTTAACCTTTCTTTTAGTGACTATCTGTCTTTTAAATTCAAGCTAGACTTCCTTTCCTTTTACCCAAGGACTATCTTTCATTTCCATCAATGACTACATGTCCTTTAAAATCAAGGATTGCTTGTCCTTTTAACCAATGATTCTTTATCTTGTTAATGAAAGACTACATGTCCTTTACATTAAGGACTAATTGTTCTTTCCAAATTTGAAAAATTGAATAAACAATTGGTTGTTAATAAGGATTCAATTACAAATAATTCTAACAAATTGAATAACAAACATTGAGTGGTTAACCAAGGACTATTTGTCCTTTGCATATGACTACCACATTATGTTCACTAGTGGGAATGATGAAAAATTTTGATTGAACACTAGTTAGACCTGAAACAATAAATGTAAACTACCATACCAAATTGTTTTGGACAAAAGTTCACAACATCATGTGCATTTTGAAGCTTGCGTGCTTGTGGCTTGATTTGTTCCTTATGGATTTTGTGCTTCAAAAGGGCACTTACATTATCAACTTCCCCCTTACCATGACCGCTAGCAAAATAATTTCAGCACATACAATGTACCACATGCAATTGCACAACAATGTGC
>Ga0209611_10001233_pt1 | contig 42844 bp, 30 predicted proteins | sample S1TSphgellanicum_3_FD_187693 | JGI IMG/M metagenome (GOLD analysis project Ga0209611, IMG submission 187693) | Host-associated microbial communities from peat moss isolated from Minnesota, USA - S1T2_Fc - Sphagnum magellanicum MG (SPAdes) (version 2) | ecosystem: Host-associated > Plants > Peat... | reverse complement strand
TTTATAATTTGAAAAAGTAACATCATGTTTCACTAATCATGAACTACTTGAAGAATAGTTCATGATAAGTTACTTAAATGTGTTTCTAGAATTACAATTTTTTGCCACTTTCAATATTTGAAAAAAAATCACATTGTGGGTTAGAGGTTATGGGCTCATTGGCTTTTACATTGGATTGTAAAAGCCAACTTTTATGTTGTGTCCTTCACACCCCCACCCCAAAAAGAGTATATATACAAATGTAAAACAAATCAAAATTTAATCAAATCAAACTAATAATATTATACACATCCCAATATCCTTTTCTAATGAAACTATTTATCCAATACAAACATTTATACAATAAGTTTAATGTTAATCAACAATATACTTTTTGCACTATGCTTTTTGATTTTATATGTTTCAAATTAATATGTAGGAATCCAACATCAAGGTACAATATTGGTATACACTTAATTTGCCAAGGATTGCTTCCAAATGTTAAAGTTGTTCAAATGGTTCCAACAAAAATGATGTAAAAATCAAATGTAGAAAAAGAAAATCCAAACAAAGTGTCAAATCCCCCTAATTCAAACATAAACAAACCTAAAATACCCGTGTATCACACTTGATGGCAATGCAAACATGATATGATTGGCAAGGATCATATAATGTAACTTGTGTTTAGGTTAGTGTTACCAACAAGGTATCGGGTAGTTTCAAGTCTAGATTCTAAGTTAGCTTTCGGTATATCCAAATTAGAAGTTTACAATTGTGATGAAATTACATTGGATTTAGACCATGAAATCATTTTTTGTTGGACTAGGTTGTAGTCCCTTTTTAAATAGGTCCTTGGGTTATCTAGACATATAAGGACACAACTTTTTAAAAGTGCAAAACTCAAGTTTTCTATTGTATGACAATTTAACTTTAGGAAAACCTTATGGGGTAAATTGTGGTGGTGTTGAACACATATAAGATCACCAAACACAAATGGAAAAAAAGGTTTCACTGAGATGTGTTTTGTAGTTAGGGAACTACCATTAGTCTAATGATTTAATGTTAGGTGGCTACCAACTCATTGGTTCCCCTTCTCCCAGAAAACAAACCAAAAAAATAATCTACCCCTCTCCCCCCACCCCCAAAAGAGAAAAATAATCATCTTTTCACTATGTGTTTGCTTGTCTCATTGATTGTCAAGATTTGTTTTCCTAGCAATGTTCCTCCCCAATTTTCTCCTACATTGAAATATCCAACTTCCATGAATGTGGATACTTTTTTAGGCAAGAGATTAGTTTTAGGTAGGATAAAAACACATTCTACAATGTACCAAAAGTAATATTTAATAGTTCATTTGAGAGTTCATTTCCTTTGCATTTTAAGCCCAATGAATAAGATTGATTCTCAAATTGGTTCAAATGACATTAAATTTAACACCTTTTTCCATATCCAAGTTCATACCACCATATTTAAACCTTTTTTAATACATTTGCGGGACATTTGCCCATTTTGATATTTCAATCAATGTTTTTGAATCTGATCACAATAAAAAAAAGCCATAGGTAGTATGGTTAAATTCTTTTCCAATGATTGCATTAAACATATTGCCTTTTTTTATTGGTCATATGATGCCAAAAATTTCAAATTGGATATAAATTTTGAGACCAAATATGACTCATAATATAATAAACATCTAGAATTCTTACATCAAGCCCTATATTATAATCAAATGTGTGAATTTATTTTTAGCCATGATCATGAATTGTGAATTATCTTAATCATTAAAGAAATTCAAAAATAATTTAAATTGGGTATGTAAAAAGGTTCAAAAATAATGTTCACATGGTATGGTGTAGACATAAAGAAGTTGCATTTTGACAAATTTATTTACAATTCATTTTTTATGTGGCTTGAACCAAATATGTGGAGAAGATTTTGTGATGGAAATGTGCAATTAAAGGTGGATAACATCCTAAACTCTTGTTATGTTGTGAAATTGATGCACATATGAATAATTCAATTTTTAATTGAATTACACTTTCAAATTACAATTGTTCATCATAACACCATAATGCAATAAAAAAGACTAAAAAATATTGATTTCAATGGGAAATTTTCCATGAATTTTTTCATATACAAAAAAAAACCATAAAAAAAATCTCCAATAAAAATATCAATTTGTTTTAAAGCCATGAAGTTTAAATTAGATGACATGTAAATATTTGGTAGGATAATATATTATGATTTAAGATTGATGATTATGACCTTTTTATTTATTGTAAAATGTTCTTTTAGTGCATATGTAATCGGGCTAAATGTTGTTCTTATCATTCTATAAGAATAAAATGAAACTTGTGTGAAATTAAGGAAAAAATGGTATATTATTGTCTCACCGTTATCAAACATGGTGTTTAAAACAACCTTTATAAAATTGTAGTTGGTACATTTACATAAAACATAATTTTGAATCAATTTCATAGTCATTTAAAATTTAAAATTTATTATTATTAAAACATAAATCAATTATATGCAATTCCTATAATAATTCAAAATGAATAAAATTTTACGTGTTACTACTTTTGATACTATATGTACTTCAAATTTTTACTCCATCTATTTACACCATACCATGCAAATGCCCAATACAAACATATAATTTTTTTTGAATAATTTAATACATGTGGCCTTGTTTTTGTGAAGTATATGAAAGTTCACAATAAATTTTGAAAGCATTCGGTTAAAGTTTGAGTAACAAGAAACATGTTCATATTATGCATTATATTTAAGCATTGTTCAATAAGTGTTTTGCATATGAAAAAAAATCTCACAATACCATTCAATGATTCCAAATTCATAGGATTATAATTTCATGAATGAACACAATGTTAGAAAAGACTTATTTATTTTGTTTAAAGGTTATATACAATTAGTTTTAAAACTAGAAATGGTACCTTAAAATTGTATATTCAACACCTCCTTTAACTCATTTTGTTGTAATTGCATATTTTTCAAAGATTAACCTTTAATAAATTTTGTTAAAGAGGGTTTAAATTATGGTGGTATAAATTCAGATAGGTAATTGTACAAATACATTATTAGATAAATTCATATTTATTATTTTTTTAGTTTGTGTTGTAATTAATGAAACTAGTAGAAATTGGCCAAAATGTAACCACTTTATTTGTGACTACATGCGACTATTAGTTATTTGTAACTATATTTGGACATTTTTGCAACTATTTCTTGTGTTGGTCATATTTGTGACTACATTGCAACTAATTTGCGACTATTTTGGTGTTCATCCATCCATGTGAACAACATTTAGTTTGATTTCATCCAAGAAGAACAATTTATGTCCCATTAGTTGCAAATGTGACCAATTTAGTTGTAACCCTATGAATACAAAGGTGTATTTTATGAATTTTAAGGAATATAATTGGGTGTATTAAGATTTATAAACATATATTTTGAATGTATATGAATAACCATATTACATGTGTATTCAAGTAAAATAATTAACATAAATGGTTTCAATATTATGGTTACACTAATTAGTGTATATTTTGAATATGTCAAAAATTTATGTCAAAAATTTACTAAATATATTTTGTCCATATTACAAGTTTATCCAAACCATTTTATGATACTTCTTAAAATTATTACAATTGACAATCATTAATATTAATATTAATATTTTATATATGTTTATATCAATTACATGTAATAAAAAGCTAAATTTCAATATTATCTTTCACTAATTTTTTTAAAATAGTAATATTTTATTTCATAATGGTCATGATGATGATGATGATGATGATATTAAAATGATAGGAAAAATAATTATATAATTACTGAAATAATTACTAAAAGTCCAGTATATTATTATTATATTATTAAATTCCTTTCAAATGACTAATGTATTTATTTAAGTTTTATTTTTTATGTATTAACAATAATAATTAATTATAATAAATCATAATAGATCTAACAAGTGACATAATAATATATAATAATAAAAGCTAACCTAGGCTAGCTACGAATTACATTATTAGTATTATGTTTATTATTAATATAAGTAGTCAATTATGAAGTATTACTATATTATAATAATTATTGTAGTAGTTAGAATGGAAATCTAATAAATTAATATAGAAATGCAGAAATTATTTTCAAAGGAAAAGTATACTTGTTAAAAATATAAAATATTTATTGTAATAATTCATAAATATCTATAATGAGTGAAGTAATAATATGAATAATAATAAAAAAATAGTGAACCTTGGCTACCAACTAACTACAATAATAATTGAATTAATGTTATTATTACTATTAAATATTTACATTTATATTTATTATGAACTATAAAAATGAAAATATAAATGGGAATAATTAGAATAAAATAGTCAACCTAGGCTAGGTTTTGATTATATTATTATATTTTTAAAAGCTAGTACTCAATTTGTATAATCATTAATTATTGATTATTAATTACTGAATATTTCAGTTTTTATATTAATTTATTTGGTTATGGAATAGTAACTAATTAGTTATTATTAATTAGCTAATTATTTTTATATTAACCAATTACTAGTTAATGAAATTGGTTGATAGATCATTATAGTTTATATATAATTAAATTAAATATTATTACTATTTATCCAGCTAATAAATTAAGTAAATTTTAATAATAATCAATAATATAATTAGTTCAGTAATCATAATATATTAATAATTATTACTATAAATAATTAGTTAGTTGGATAGTTTATTAAGTGAATTAGTTAATTTCTAGTTTAGTTGTTAATTAATTAATTAGGAAGCTTGTTAATTTATTTTTTAATATTTTATTCATTAAATAATTATTAATTTTATTAGTTAATTAGTTTGCTAGTTAGTTGTCGCTTACCTATTTAATTGTATATTTTTCAAGATGAGAATGAAAGCTAAAACTTCTGGGACAAAATTTTTAATTGCAAGTCATTTGCTACTAAAAATGTTAGTCACAAATGATTTACTAAAAAGTTTATCTCATATATTTTGGCTTTCATTCTAATTTTGAAAAGTATATAAACAAGGTGTTTTGTTTTTACATTTTCATATTTTAAAAACATGGACATATGGGATGAGCCAATGAAAACCACTTAACCCAAAATAAAATATAAATATTCATGTACTTACACCTAACTACCTATTTCCTTAACTTACCTACCTATTTTTCTACCTACCTACCTACCTACCTAAGTAGGTATTTGGCCTAAGTAGTTAAATAGGTCCTATTTAGATAAATGCTTAGCCTAGATGGGTAGATAGGTATATAGGTAGGTGGGTACTTAGTTCAACCTACATACCTAAATATTGATTTAAATTGAATTTGGACAAATTCAATTAATATGCCGCATGGCAAATTTCTATTGCACCATGTGTCATAATCTAAACCATGCAAACATAAAAATTAAATGTTTTGGATTATTTCAAAATAATAATAAAATATTTTAAATTATTAATAGTTGGGGCATGTGGCAACACATAATTTGTTCCCATTGTTCATAAAAAAAGTTGCATCCTAATTGCAAATGACAATACATATATGACAAGTCAAAGGATGAAAACATATTTTGTTGACTTTTTCTTTTATCGAAAATTTGTTGTCATTTGTGACTAGTGTTAATGTGACTTGTCCAATGTGACTATTAATATTTTAGTTGCAAATGTCGCTTGCAACTAAAAATTAGTTGTAGGGACTAGTTGCAAAATTGCCATTTTCTATTAGTGTGATCTGTTATGAATTGTAAAATCCATCTAAGATTGACTATATTCATTATTTTGTTATATTTTTTTTATTGTGGAATGACTTCACATGTTAGCTTCACATAAATGAATCTTGTTATGTCATATCAAATAATAATTTGAAACTTTATGCAACAATGATTTAAAAGCAATCATGGTGATGTTTGTAAAATTCCATTATAGTTTGTAACTAAGGTTAATTTAAATCATAACATGTAAGTAAAATGTTATGCTCTTGCCCACATTCATGTCTAACATGTCACACACCATGGATGCCATCACAATTTCATTCAATTTGCATATAAATACAAGAAGTGAAATGGATTATCACAAGAACAAGTTCAAACGAGACTTATGAATTGTTTTGATGAAGGAGAAGATATAATAATGAAGAAAATTATTTATTCAAAGCTAGTTATTGAGATCGACATAGATGGTAAATATACAAAATTTTCATTTTCATTCAAACAATTTATATGATCATGCTCTTCATCAATTCAAAATTCTAAAGATTGTGTCAAAACATTAAGATTACGTGTGCTTTCAATTGATTTCAAACACTGTCGATTTCACATATAATCTAATCAAGTGTGATATTCATTGGATCCATAAACAATTGTGTTGCCAACATTTAATGAAAGCAATCAACACAAGAATAAGGGAAAGTGGAGAGTTAACATAATGACTTTGAATGAAGGTACAATGATCCAAGTTACAAACCCCCACCAACCAAACTATGAATTTGAAAAGGTGATGACACTTGTGAAAGTTTAATCGGATGAATATATAGCCAATCTTAATTAGGTTGACCTTAAAGAAAATTTCAAATTTGCTATAAATAAGAGGAATTCTTTTTCAAATGTAATTATATCAAATAAATAGTCTAGTCCACAACCATCTTGCATGCAAGGATAAGTTGAGAACATTTTACAAGGATTGAAAAGAACTCAAATTATGATGTGGAATGGGTAAGGTGAAGAACATTGGACTTTAATGCCACATCATAATGCTCATGGATGAAATTCATCCATCATGAACAATATGCAATGTATACTTGTAATATAAACATAATTGAAAACCTTAAACATTTTTGCCAATATATGCACCAAATATGATGCATGTTAAAAATGGTGCAAATATTCACATGAGAAAATTTTACTATAATATTAACCAACACACATCTAAAACAATTTGGTGCCATGATCGATCCTAGATACATAGATATTGACTGACATATTTATTAATTCCAATTTTATGGTGTATGTTACTATCATTTTTAAATATCTTAATCATGTGATAGAAAATGCTTTTCCAATATTGTAATTGTTATTAACAACCAACATTTTGTGCCAAAATATTTTTATATTGAAAAAGGTTTAACATGGGTTTTATCATTATAATTATTTTTATTTTTGGAAATGAAAATGTAAAGGTGAATGAAATGTTATTGCTATTGAAACATTTCAAAATGCATCCATTTTTTGGAGTGTTTATGTCTTTCATTCCCTTTAATTGTTTTCTTTATGTGCATAATAATACTTTTCAAAGTTCATAATTCTAAGTATTCAAATTGAAAGCATGTGAAGAATTGCATAGATATCACTTCTAATTTTTTTTAGTTTTGCATTCTAACATGGAAATATTCTTACATTAAAATGTATATTTCATTTAGTTCACAATTATTACATCAAAGGATTTTTACATGTTTATAAAATATTGTCAAGTCTTTATAGAATGTTGAAATGTCCATATTTTCAAAGTTTCAAATGATAGACCTTTCATTTGCTTCATTGCATTGCATACAACAACAACTGAGCATAAAGCTTTAAGCACGTTCAAAGAGATCCATTTGTGTGTGCAAAAAAGAAAGACAACTATTAAGCCTTTGAAAGAATGTGTTTAAACAAAAACAAGTCCAAACATCTAATTTGTTCCAATAAAGGATATCAAACAAGAAAATAACAAAATTATGGATGGGTCCAAATCATCAAAGAGAAGGAAAGAAATTATTTTAATTGTTTGCACCATTTCTTCAATTGTCCATCTTTGCAACCATGAAGAAGCATAACTATTTCATTAGTGCATTTCATTATTTGAAAACTTTCACATGAAGCTAGGAAATATTAGTGGTCCATATGAAAATTTGAATAGAGAATCACTTTATGAGTGGTCCATCCCAAGAGGCAAAATAAAACCACATTTAAAGGGTGATATAGGAAGGATGACTTCCATCATTGTAGAAGTAAAATTTTCAATTTTAGGAACAACACCATGCTCCAAAAAAATAGATGAACTCATCAACATGTTGAAAAACATGAGTTACTAGACAAGGTCTTTCTACACCTATTGTACAAATTCAAACCCGCATATGTGGGGAAGGCTATGGATGAACTTACATGAAAGATGTTAATACATATTAACCTAGCCTTAAAACTTAGCTTCATTACAATCCATTTGGATTTAGAATTTGGTTGAAATTGGACCATCAATATCTAAACTAAGAGCCTACCAAGATGGACATAACTTAGAAATATTGAATACATGTCTTGAAAACTTCCATCAAATGTAAACAAAATTGAGTCAAAATTAGTTTGAAATTAGACCAAAATCAATTAAAAAATCATATCAATTATATATACATATCATATTTCAAATATTATTATTATTATATATCTTGACCAAGATCGCACTAGGATGGCCATAGCAAAACATATTGAATAGATGATTTGAAAACTTCAATCATCTATTTAATTGCACTTCTTAACTCCCCTCCCCACCCCAAAGGTGTTGGTTCCCATATCCTACTTAAACTATGGATTTCATCCATAGAATCATCATTTAAGGGATATATGAGTGTTAAATATTTGACCTCTCAAAGGATTTTACAAAACGAGGAGCATTATAATGGATAATAATTTCCCAAAAAACCACTTCAAATTTTGGTCTTATTAGGAAATACCACCAACATGGGATCAAGAAGTTACACCATGGCACATAAGTTTGCTTACTTTATCATAATGTACAACAATCATGTACCAATATGGATCAAACCATAATTCATCTAATATATGCTAAAAGAGGTTCAACATGGGTGATAGTTGGAGCTAAATACAATCTAGTTTTAAAGATAAAATACAATAGACAAATCGTAAAAAATATTTCATTTTCTATTGATAATCAATGTTACCTTTGCAAATTGTGTTTCGAGGGGTAGCCAATTATGCAATCATCCAATCCTACTAAGTTGATAAACATATAGACATTGACCAACAAATGGGGTTGACCTCCAAAATAATTTTTTATTCCCAATTTACAAAAAGTTGATTGACTATAGTCAACTAAGTATTGGCGAGTGCCTCTCATGTCATCACTAGTGGTCCATGGGATGATGAGGCTAAACACAAGTCACCCATTTCACCATTTGTTTTGGGTGGATGAAAAAATGACAAATGCATGGATGAAAATGTTGTGTATGTGTTGCAACTTTAAAGTGTGATTTTCTTTCCCAACTTTGTTTCAACTTTACCAAAAGTTTAGGTTATGTGAAATAAATAGGTGCATCATTAGTGACATGTAGGTTCCACTTGGGGAAAATATTCTTTGATTTATTTGAACCAATGATGAAAATAAAAGATGAAATATGAGACATCATTCACAAAAAATACAAAACTAAATGATATGAAAAAATGGAACAATGAATTGACATTATACACAAATTAAATCACAATAAAGGCAAAAGATGAAAATTTGATATTTCACAAAAAAATCAATGTTGCTCCAAAAGGTGTAAACAAAACATAATTATAGTGACCACATTACATAGTTGTAGGCTAACTATCAATATTAGAGGTTTTGCATATTGATCAACTTCATTATTTGTTCCATCATCTTCCCCCCCATTAGGTAACACATCAGCCACCACATTTATTGTTGCAACATTGACACCTCCCACAATTGTGGCTGGTTGAACTAACGCCTCAATAGACATAAAAGCTTATAGACCTATGTAATCATTATCTTGAAGTCTAAACATATCAAGTTCCACAAGGTCAATTTGAATCATTTCTATTACTCATCTTCCTTGGGGTTCTTTCCATAATACTACTTCCCACCTTCTTTCTTTTGGATCATTGGAAAAAAAATCTTGTTCTACATGTAGGGGAAAAACAAATGATTGGTCTGAAGTGGGAATAAAAGAAGAAAAAATTACAAATGTAAAACCATATTCATTTCACTTGATTGTTGCATTACTCCCATTGTAATTTGCTTTGACCTAATTGCATAGTAACACAACGGTGTTGAGCACTCTGTAATTCAATCCAAATATCTCTTCAACCCAACCTATATTCCAACTTGGCAAGAACTAGCCTTTGATCATTCCAACCCAATATGCATTCTTGTTCAAAAGTTGTAGTTACACCACAATCATTCATGGTTAAATGTTCTTTTGCATTCAAAACATGAATGTGATTACCAAGCATACATGGTGCGGTATGACATTGCTTCCAATGTTGGTATATACCTTAAGTAGCCAAAGTATTGAATGCAATTGTAATGTTATAAAACAATTCAAAGAGACCATGAAAATTTCATTTGATGGAACACATCATAGTTGCAGCCTAGTTGCAAAAAAGACCAAAATTCATTCAAACTTGAAAAGTATTTGCATAAACAATTGCTCATAGTTGTAGGCAACATTGAATTGCACTTCATTACACAAGAGGCAATTGCAAATGATAGGATTTCTTTAAGTGGATTCTTATGTAGGGATGGCACATTTGATGCAATGAATTAATGTAGCCCAAAATGGGTGAACGGAAATTCATCTACATCGAATGAACAATTCATGACATAGTGTGAAACATATTGGTTTAAGTTTGGGGTATTGCATTAACGTTTTGCTATTCTTGGAAAGGAGGTGCACGAAAGGCTTGTCTTTTTCTTGAAGATGGAAAAGCTCTTAATGTTGATTTATGGAAACTTTTCAAAGTCAATCATTTGGCTAGTTTTGGTTGTTTTATAGGTGCGATCATTACATGTTGCCAAAGACAAGAAAATGAAAGTGAGTTTAGTATTCACGAAAAAGGAAGGAAGAAACGTTTTTGGAAACATTTGGAGATTGGGCAAAAGTATCGTTAGGTAGCTCAAAAGTGGTGTTTGAGAGTTCATAATCTAAATTAGTGATTTTTTTTGCAATTTTAACAATTATCAAACCATAAATCCTATATTCATCCCCTATGATTTTAATCATAAATATTAATAAGCCAACTTATGAATATCCCAAAACATGTGATTGATTGAAAAATCCATGCAAAAGATTAAATTTTAAAATGTGAAATGGACTTTCAAGGATAAAAATTTACAACAATCATGTCATTTAAAACTTTTTAAAAGTATATACATATATAAGGAAATTTTCAATGCACTTCATTAATAAATTCTTCATTTGATGATTCTTTATTTTTTAATTTTTATTTTGACACTATTTTGACAAATGTTATCATTTCAAAATTTCATTACGAGTCCATAATCTTCTTGAAATTCATCCAAAATTTCTATGATGATTCCCATTAAAGTATATGTCATATGAACACATGAATAATTTAAAGAATGACAAGGTTAATTTTGAATATGGCTTTAAATTTTACAATATGTAATCTAGAAAAAAAATATAGTTTGAACATTTTAGTCCAAACTATCCACCTATTCATGCTTTCACTTGATCATGTATTTGAACAACTTTCGGTAGTTTATTGTTTGTTGTATGTGTAGATTGGAATATGTTGATTTTGGGAGTCTTTGGGTGGTTGATAATGGATAATGGAATGAATGTGTGATGGTGAAAATTCCCATTTTGGATCTAATGTTGGAAAACCTTGTTGGAAGATGCTTATGGTGATTATGGATTCTTGATGATGCTTGTTTTTTTGTGGTGATGCAAAATGTTGTGGTGCATGCAAGGGAGGTGAAATATTTTAGCCTCCTTCACATGCATTATGGAACTTGGTTTACAAGAGGACTTGAATGTTGAAATTGGGGGAGAAAAAAACTCGTAGATTGGAAAACTAAATATATTGAAAACATGGCATGGTTGAAATTTGTTCAAAAGTAGAACTAGTTGTGTTATGAGATGTGGTAATGTTGAACTATCTTAAAGGTTGTTGGATTTGTTTTTGCTACACCTAGTAGAAATTAAAGTAATTTAATGCTTGTAATTTTCATCATGCATATAAGGAGTTGATGCCTAAAATTGAGATCAACATAAGGAAATCAAAGCTCATAGTAAGGTGTTAAGGGTTTTGGGGTTTATGTTGATATTGTAATGGTACATTGAAAGGTAAATTGGTTTTCTAACGTTCTTGGTTAAGTGTGGTGCAAGGAATCAAAAAACTTGGTTTCTGGGTATCCCCAGAAATAGAAACCTACAAATTATGTCAAAAACCCATTAGTTACAAGATTGTTACATCTTTAGTGAAATGGTGTTAATAAGGGTTGAATTTGAAACCAAGTGGCTTTAGTCTTAATGATTTCGTTCAATGGGGAGGTTTAAATAATCTTAATTTTATTAACCTACATGGCTAATGTGATTTTCAGAGATTTGTTGGTATGGGGATCATGATGTTAATTGGATTGTATTATAATGAAGGAATGGGGATATATAGGACTTGAATATGACCTTGAGAACTGAGAGAGTTTTCATCTATCACCAAACCCCAAATTATGTTATGTGATGGATTGACATCGATATGTTGAAAGAAATAGGGTCCATCAATAATTGGGCCAATGTATAATAAATAAAGATTAGGCTGATTTGTTGTGGGCAAATGATAGACTTGTATGAATTGAAGGGGCGTATTTATTAATGTACTACAATTTTCATTGGGTGAATGTTTTTCTTATTCATGTTTTTTTTGTTACATTGGCATGAAACTTTATTGGCAATAAAATTAATATCTAAACTTGTGAGTTCAAGAGCTTTCACTTGAACATGCCATCTAGGTACTAATATGGGGTTTTAACATAATATTTAATATAACGCATTCACAATTTTTGTTACATATTCATTTTTGTACAAACCATGCTAATGGTTAGGTTGCGGCATGACCCACCATTTTCAAGCATGATTCAATATTCAATTTATATTCAATTTACCCTAGTGTGTAGTAAAATAGTTAAGATATTTGGTATTTATTCATTTTTTAATTGTCCCAAGAAGTAAAAAAGGATTATGCATGGAAGGAGAGTGCCAAGTGGTAATTTGAATCGAACATTAAGGTACAAGGACGATGGTGTATGAACACTTAGTGGTTTAGAGGAGGTCAAATCCTAGGGAAGGGCTTTGTTGTTGATGGTGTCCAAAGAGAAGTGGTAGTCCTACTACTGCATTTAACACACTAAAAATCACTATGAGAAATCATGTCTTTTGCAACTTGTCCTATGCAACTAAAAAATGTCCTTTATAACTAATTTGCAACTCAAACTAGTTCTAAAGGACATTTTTTAGTTGCATAGGATAAGTTGCAAAGGACATGATTTCTCATAATGAATCACCAAAAACAAAACAAGTACATGAGAAAGTTTGACCCCCCAAAATAAAAGGGGTAGAAAGGTCAAAATGGAAAATCTATGAACACATGGAAATTGGTAACCAGTCAATTCAATATTGACAAATGGACACCATTTACCCGATCAAAGAGGTGAAAATTAAAAATAGTTTAACAAAGTTCATTATAAAAACATTCACATCAACATGTGTGGCCGAGATTTTACCAAAACTATGGCTACAGGATCAACGGTTATGGGAGATCATGGGTTCAACAAATGTTAATAACTTGCATACACATGAAGTGGTTGGAAGTTTATGCCCGGTGTGAACCCCCATTCTATCTAGATTGTCATCTTCCTCCTATATTCAATCTATGAAAACAAATTACACATTTTCATTTTTTTTCGTAGAAAACAATCATGGTCCTTGTCATGTTTGAGCTACATGAGTCTTTTTGAGTTTTTGTTTGCCTTACTTGCTTTGAAAGGCTATGTGATTTTCTCTCTTCATTTGTTCCTCTTCTTGATCATGTTGTTCCAAATTCGAAGTTCTTTTTGATGGTCCCTATTTGTGCCAAGTTTCAAGAGTTTGTTTCAATTTCTCCCAACTCTATTGTCATAGTTTGTGTCCTTGCAATTCATACCTTTGCAATTTAGCTTCAACTTGTGTCCTTGCATAATTCAAACCTCTGCAATTCAACTTCTTCTCTTTCTCACAAGACTAGTTTTAAAATCTATTGTGACCTAAGAATGTGGCACTATCCATGACTGATTTCCAGAGCTTCAAGAACAAAGTTGCAGTTATAGGACTTATAAGCAAAGGTTGACCTTCCAAGCTTAAGAGTACAAGCTTGTATTCAAGCTTCTTTTCACAACCTCTCCCTGTTTAAACCCTTCCGTTTTGCTTTTGGTCTTTTAAGTTTGTGCTTTCTTTCTTGTCACATGTTCTTCACTTGTGTGTGTGTTTCTTGTTGTAGGTGCAAAAAGTGGAGTTCAAAACAATTAAAATAATGGTATTTGTATTTACTTTTTTTGATGTTTTAACCTTTTGGTTGCAAGCTAGTCTTTCAAGATGGTCGTATTCCTTTTTTGGCTTCTGATGTTGTTACATTTTTCAAGATGATCACATTCCTTTTCTAGCCTTCCTAATGTTGTTGCATCTTTCAAGATGATCCTACTCCTCTTTAGGCCTCCTAATGTTGCTCCTTTTTCAAGATTGATCCTCTTCCTATCTTGGCCCTCCTATTGTTGGTATTTCACAATGATCCTTTTCCTTTTTTGGCCCTCTTGATGTTGTTCATCTTTCAAGATTAATCCTCTTCTTCTTATGGCCCTCCTCATGTTGTTGGTATTTCATGATGATCCTTTTCCTCTTCTAGCCTCCTACTGTTATTATAAGATTAATAATCCCCTTCCCCCCCTCCCCATTTAGATTTAGTTCAACAAGTTGAGCCTCATTATAACATGCCCACGTATTTGCATTCTCCATCTTATACGATGTTTAGCCTCTTTAGTTTTTGGTTGAACCATTGCACATGTGTTTTTAACATTTACAGCTAGGTATGGGTTCATAAGCAAGTTAGCATGAGTCTTTTGTTATAATTGTTCAACTTCTTCCCTTACAACTGTTGCAGACCAAGTTGAATCAAACTATGCCTTAACATGTCTTTAAGCTAATCTTTGTGTTGCTTGTATTGATGCAACCACAACTTCTATTGCTTTCTTGGCTTGCTTTTCCTCCTGTTCCTTTCACCTCTTTTCTTTAATATTATATGTTGTTGCCTTGTTTAATGTTTTTTATTACAAGATAACCAAATATTTAGCTAAAGTGACAACGTGAAATTGTGAGTAATCTATTAATGGCTCTATCTCTCGGCAATTTGCCTTACCAACAAATGTGGCAAGGAAAGAAGGTTCTGAAATTTCATTTTCTCTTGGGTAAGATTTGGTGAGCTTTAGATTTCTTCACATAGGTTAAGACTTGGACTAGTTAGATTAATTGGTAGGTGTGCTATTTTGACATCATCTATCACACTTGAAGGTTATGAGCATTTCAACATAATACCAATATTTGTTTCCATGTGGTTGTATTTAGTGGCTAATGGTCCAACTACTTTTGCAATTTAAAGTAACTTTGCAATTGTAGATTCCTCTTCCTCTATATGATTGTGGCTAGCTTGGTCATTTGATGAGTAATGATCTTCATTTCTTTGATCACCATTCGAATTCCCTACTATGTACAAATGTGTATTGGTTGTGTTCCATTTTCCATTGGTTTAGGGTTGAAAAGCCATATTACTATCCCTTTAAACCTACCTTTGATGTTCTTTTTGGTTAGTGATTGATTCAAGGCTTCATCCACCCCTCCAACAAACGTAATTTTGTCAAGTTCTTTAAATTTTCTTTTAGCCATGGATGCATTTTGTTTTAAAAAATAATGTAGACTTGAAAGGCTTGAAGCAAAAAACATTTAAGGGCTGGAATGCATGGGAGGTATGAAAAAGCAAGGTGACCATATTTAACCCAAATTCTTGCATTTGTTCTATGGGTTTTAATGTTACATGTGAGCCATGCCCATCCATAATCAATAAATGATGGTTAGTTTATGAAATCCCACCTGGAACAAACCTCTTGAAGAATGATAGGAATTATTTGAATAGGAACCTTGTCATCCACGTTTAGCTTTGCATTGCCATACACATTCTTGATTTGCATAGTTTGATGTAATCATTTTTCAACCTTTCTTTGAATATATAGAATCATGGTAGAGTTGATCCTATAATGTATATTACACAATTTATAGTTAATCATTTTTGTGATTTGGGGTTGGCGCTATAAACTGCATGTAATCCTTGTTTGGCTAGGACCCTAACACTAACATGCCTACCAACTTGAATTCCAATTTCACCTAAATTCTAGATATGATGTGATTCATAATTACGTTGAGTGTACAATGTTTGTAAGTTGTTATAAAAAGAGTTATAAGAAGTTGTATTTAGCCCTTGTGCCTTGAAACCTCCAATCCTTTTGCAACCCTAATGCTTATTTTTGGATGTTTCCAACTAAACCAATATTACCAAGTCTTTTTCGAGACTTCATCCTTGAATGGTGTTGGTCTTGTTTGGGTGGGTTCTGTAAGTTTCACTTCAATTATTATAGTGTTATTGAGAGTCTGCATTCTTACATTCCTAGAATCCATGTAATTATTGTCACATCTTCCTCCTTAGTTAAAACATTTGTAGGCCCCATTTTGTTGCTCCTTGTTTTCCCATTCAAATGGATGGAAAAGGAATTGAGTGGTATGTTTCAAAATCTACTTGCCTTTTTCAATGAATGTGTCCCCCTCTCAATTGCTTCCATGGTTGTTTCTAATGTTTGGTCTATCCATTTCCCTCTTTATTTTGTAAGTGGGGCCTTGTTAACTATTTGACATGGCTGCCTTCTTTCTAATGCAAGCTATGGGGGCATATTTTCCTTGTCTAAGGTTGCTTGGTCTATTACAACATTGTGTCGCTTGTGAGGTACATTGAACATTATGATGTCTAGCTCCCCTTGGCCCAAGTTTGCAACAAGTAAGGGTTATGCATTCCAAGCCCATTAAAGTGCTTTTTCTTTCCTAAAAGAAAACCAAGAATAAAGGAAGCTTATCAAGTCAAGGATAGGTCTCAAGTGCATAAGATTCTAATTTTGTAAATGAGGTGATCAAAGCACAAAAATAAGAGAATTCATCCCATTTTAGGTTGACATTAGATGTGTTTGTGCAAACTATTGGGATGAATTGCAAAGTGCGATTTATGGGAGCTAGTTGATATTTGTTTTTTTTTCAATGTTGTTATTTTGTAATTTCTACAGATGGATTGTTGGATCCAATGATAATATATATACTTCTTGAACTTTTGGTTGTAAAGTCTTTTTATGACCTTAATCCCTACATCATCTTTCAAATCTACATTTTGCATGTCACCCTTCCCTTACATAGATCCACTTCCTTTTTCTACTTGTTCTACTTTCACAACTGAAATATGATTTGAGATTTGCAAGTCTATCCCTATTTTCACAAATTTGCTTACTTCTTCTACTTGGTCTACTTTCACAACTAAAATATGATCTAAAATCTATAGGTGTGCCTCAATTCTCCTATATCCACTTCCTTATTCTACTTGCTCTACTTTCATAACTAAAATTTGATTTAATTTCTTTATTGCTGATCCTATTTTCACATATCCATTTCCTTGTTCAAATCATTCTATTCTCACATTTAAAGCTAATTTTTGTAGCTCATCCTTTACTTATTTTATGTTAACACTAGGAATTGGAGGTTATATTCTATTTCTCAGCATAATTGCACTAGGAATGAGGAGCTTTAAGAACTTTTGTAACTCATTTTCTACATTACTTGGTAGGGAAGACATAGTTTGAGAATTGATATGCTTTAGGGGTGAAAGCACATTATGGGCGACTACATAATTATTTTGTCACAACTTGACTATTGGCCACAAAACAAAAATGAAATGAATAAAATGTGAAAAAGATTCAACAAATAATATATGATGTTGATGCTATGTTTTGAGCAAGGTTGCCCAAGCCAAATACCGAATCTTTCCTTTTCCCCATGCCTCTTTTCTAAACACTGGACTAAAAGTCCCCTATAATCACATAGTGCCTTGGCCCTTACCTTCAAGCTTTCTTCAAGATTGGACCAGAACCACCTTATAACCAAACATTGCTATTCTTGAATTGGCCATAAAACTTCATATGACCAAACATTTGCTTGCCCTCTTCTTTGAATGATTTAAAAAAATGGTCCAAAACATTTTATAACCAAACACCCAAAACTCCATTCCCTCCAACCCACCCACTTGACCCTTCAATTGTGTGCACTAGAAAGTGTTAGTGAACACCCATGACCAAACATAACACATGCAATGATAGGACAACAATCTTTTATTATTTGGGTTATCATTCACACCCATCACAAAACATAGAAGCAAAGACTTCCAAACACAAAACCTCAAGACTCAACACTAGTCATAGGTCCCTTGTTGAACGGTGACCATGAAATGGGAGTATGCTAATGGGGGGTTCTGCTACTTGGTAAGGATGTGTAGACACCAACCTCCTTACCCTAATCTGATATTAATCACTCAATGATCTCAACCCCAAGATCATAGTACTTTTTGACTTGAGGCTCTATGAACTACCATAAGCTTGTTCACATACCAATGACGGACTTTGCTAGCATTGCTCCACGCTAAAAACCAGTGTTGTTTGGTTCTTGATTTTGAAATGAACCTTCAGTTCTGGTGGTTTTTTTTGTGTGGGGTTTGATAGAGCTGCAAGGTGGTTTTGATGAAGTTATTTTCCAGAAACTTCTCAAAATATTGAAGCCCAAATTGGCTTAAGATTTGGTTTGGTTTCATCTACATTGCACTCAGCTAAATTGAATAACCTGACTAAATAAGTACCCATCCTCATGGAGCCCGATGTAAGAAAAAAAGGGGGATAAATACAATTGCACAAAAGAAATCTTGATAGCCAATGAAACAAGGCAGCATGTAGTGAAAAGGCTCACTTTTTGGAGAAAGGGAGGTAGTGAATAGTCATCTATTCATAGTTAGTGCACCACCAGCACCAACAAATCTTTCATAAGCAAACAGCAAACTGGTCTTTAACACCCCTAAGTTATCTCTTTCATGTTTTGTACCAACCAACAAACCATACATGTGTCAAACACTGGTTATTATGTAATGGTCGGTCTATGGGTTCCAGATCAACATTTTGGCGATTAGTGCCAGACAAGTTTTCAAGTTATAGTATTGCTCAAAATTTTGGACCAAATGAAAACTACCATTTAGACAAGCATCTGTTAGAAATTGGGTAGACAAAGATTGATAGTATATATTGTAGCTATGGTGATAATTGACAGTGTAGAGAACACTTGCTTATGACATCAAAATTGGGTTTAATTATTGAAAGAAGAAAAAAAGTAGAAACATGACTTTCAAGTCTTTCAGAGTGATACAAGATCAGGCAAAGGGCTTCTAGTAATAGGGGCAGAATTGACCAAAACACGGGAGTCATGAGTTCAGTTTTAAGGAATTTCATGAAACATATTCTATTTTAAACTGTTGCTGTTTTGAACTTGCCATAGGGGGTGGAGCCAATTTATGGAACCACAATTGTAACCCCTGTTAGCCCACTGGTTTATTTTGCACCATGACTAGTTCAACATTTATAATTATTTTATTGTGAAGATTCCATGTGGAAAAAGGATATTTCAGAATATTAATAAAATATTCTTTGTATCCTTCACAAAAAATTCTTGATTTTTTTGGTGAAAATTTCAACATTTCTGAAAATCATATAATTAGTGTCAAAGTTGTCAGTGTCAGTGTTTTTTTCAGACTACATTTAGCCAAATTGTCACTTGTGGAGGTGGCTGACTATGGCTATCATGTGAAAATATTGACCCTAATTTGCACAGGTTCCAACCAGGTAGCCAAAAATATCAAAAGATTCTTAAAAAAGTTTTCATATCTGGTCTATAGCCAAATTTGGTTAAAGTTTTTTTGCTGATGATTGCCAGTTATGCTACATCACAAGCTTCGAGAAAAAAACCCTGGCCCAGTGTAGGACGGCAATCAATAAGCCTGGTACTACTGATTACCATGAAGGAAGTCCACATGATCCTAGTGCAACTCATGAGCAGGGTTTTGGTGTTTTTTTTGGGGGTGAAGTTTCGCCAGATGGCGATAATTTTTTCAAATTGGCGAAATTAGAGTGTTTTTTTAGTTTTTAAGTCACCAAAATTCGTAAAAAATCTAATAATTGTATTGGACTAGATTTATATCCTAAGTTCTGGTAGCCAAAAATATAGAAAGATACAAGATTTTATTTACTTTCGTAATTTCTTATTGCCAAATCTGGCTAATTCATCTTATGGATGATGGCCACTTGAGCAACATTGAACAAAGTTGAAAAAAGAAAACACTGCTCATGAGCTGCTTGCTGGTGTCAAACGAAGGAAGCTACAAGCGAAAGTATCGTTGGGTTTGACATCGGAGATCTGGAAAGATTCGTACTTGCGAAAGAGCTCTACAAGGAATAACTGTCCTAAGAAGGGAACCAAGTCCTTGGCTGCACACTGTTTGGTATTACTGGAAGAAGTATTGGTACTAGTATTTGTACTTTGACGCCCATTAGACCAAATCAAATGGGAAAGCAACTTCCGTCCCTTTTCTCCTAAGAAGCGTTTGGGATTGAAAGTATTTGGATCCTTAAAGATGACGGGATCTCGTGACGCATAATACGCTACTCCTCCCAACATCTCCCCTTTCTTGATCCTGAACGCAGCGTCGTGCGATTCGAGCACAAAATCTTGTTTCGCTCTCGCATACTGAAACCCTACGGGTGGTTCCATTCGGAGAGCTTCGTATACGGTGGATTGTACCAAGGACATGCTCTCCAATGCTTTTCCATTTAATACACCTCCGTTTGTTTCAATCGCTGCTCGTATCTCCCTTTTTAGCTCCTCTTGTAGACCCGCTGAAGGATTTAAAGAAACAAATAGAAAAGAATTTAAAACACTTTAAAAAATGCAAATTGAATTTCGGTTTTTAGCCAATTCTCTTGTAGACTCGCTATAAGAAAAGGATGAATACATGAATGGGTGAACCAAAAATGATAAATGAATTCATCATCATAAACTTGTCCACTTCCTTTGTATATTTTCCAAGGTTCACGATGACTAAAATAATTAAGCAACAATGATACATCAAAATGATGATAAGTTCATTTCCTTTGTATTTTTTTCAAGGTTGATGATTACTTTATGTTGAGGATGACTAAAGTAGTTAAGCAACAATGATACATCAAAATGACCTTGGAGAAAATTCCACAATGTTGGATTACTTAGTTCATGCGAGGAGGAGTTGTTCGGGATATTCGATATCAAAATTGTCCATCTCGGTATGCTTGAGTAGATCACAAGATAAAAGCAAGAATATAGTTCATTAAATTTTTTTTTGGGAACACAGCAACAGACCTGACGAACAAGCTCAAATCAAATTAGGCCCAATGGCAGAGGACACAGAAAACACACTAACAAACCCATTAACAAGTTGTTGGCAGTACCTGCAAGTCAGGCCTAATGGGAGAGGACCAGACAAGAAAGAAGATAGATTTTTTTAGTTACCTGATGTGTTGACGTATTTGAGAATGATTGGGAAGAATCGCAAGAAACCACCGTGGCCGTTTAGTATGATGAAGAAGATCAAGTTATGTGTAGCATCGTCTCTATTCAAGTCGAACTTTCGAGCAACATCAAGAGCCTCCCCGGCGTATTTCTGCAAGAATTTGAACATCTTGTCGTATCCACCTCTAGCGAGCGCAAACGGGAGAGGTGCAGCGTGCAAAACCAGATCGTCAATAGGCGCCGGAAGTCCTACACTGAGGACGGGCACAAGCTGTAGTCCCGTCCATTTCGTCAGATCCGCGCTTGAGGGTCGATCACTCTCTGGAATGTTATCGATATCCACGTTTGTCATAGCCTTGATCATGACCTTGAACATGAGTTCTTGACAAACGGAGTTGAAGCTGGACGATCCTTTGGAAGCTATTTCCTTCTCCCAAACTGGAAACGAGTTTGTCATCTGTTTGTGAAACTCCGGTGTCCATCTAGGCCCACTTTCCTTGAGAAGCTCCAAGCAGTAGCTTTTCAGCTTGGTGTGACGTTCATCAGAAGGGTCGAGGTAGGCACACATCCGCAAACCTCCGGTGAATTCCAAACTCGGTATGAAAGTTCCAGCAAACGTATCCGTCTTATCAACCTGCCGCGCATCCACAGACAAGACAAACCTGGTCAAGATCTAGATTCTAGTTATTGCAATGCAAAAAGTCTTGATTGATCAGGTCGGTATAACTGCCAAGAAATGGATGCATGGGCCAAAGAGATGATGGATCCATCAGTTTTGCAACTTTGCAGCAGCATCAGCATCAGCATCAGCTCCTCACCTTGTCGTAGTCGAACACATTGGCGTAGCTTTTCTGGTCCAGAAGCATGACGCATCTGGGATCCGTCCAAGGCCAACCAGGCGGCATATTGGTACGAAACACAGTGCTATTGTACTTAGCCATCCGCTTCTCGAAGAAACCGCGAACCCCTTGGAAATAGAAATACTCCCATCTATCCTTGAGAGGACCAATGTAAGGTAACCCATAACCTCCTGGAATCTCCTTCAGCTGCAACCTCTCTGCAGGAGCTGCTGCTGCTGAATCCACGGTACTACTGCCAGACGCCTGGTTGAAAAAGCTTGCGGCCAGCCTAGTAGTGCTCTTCAAATTACTCTCTTGCGGCGAGCTGGACCCATGAGTCTGATCCATGTTTGCAACTGGCCACTTATAAGAACTCGCCACAACCAGCGACATAGTCATGCTCATCCTACTCTGCTTGGTTTCCTGAAAAGAAAAACGAAACTAAGTTTGACAGTATCTTCTTCACCTCTTTCTCACATACCCTTCGAAAACTTCTCTTTCAATTGCTGTCCCTCAATTCTCATAAAGTTCTACCTCACTCCTAAAGTTCCCTAGCGAGCTAGCTGAGCCTGAGCTGCTTGCTCATGGTGTGCTGCACAATTGTAAACTGATCAGCACTAGATGAACTGCTGCAGCTTTGATGATAAGTACTACTCTGAGGATTTGATTTCTTGAAACTTGCAAGCTGTTTGCAGCTTTTCTCGTTGAAAACTATGGATCATATTGCAAACAAAAATTTTTGCCTTCAAAGTCTTGGTGCTGAACTTTTGAACACCAACTACGTATCCTGCAGATGGATTTTGGCTTAGTGTGTGAATCAAGAGCAGATGAGAACGGACAAATGTTCTGCAACGGATTGTGGCTGTATCTCACCAACTGGTCAGACAACCCGCATGTCTAGCTTCAGACGGATCAATCCGTCTTACACCTCGCAATAATGAAGTCTTAAGTGTAGACCACCTTGGGGTTTGAGTATGGAGACCGCCCACCCACAAGAACCCACCTACTACCTGGCTTAGGTCTGGTACATACCAGTGTTGGCCGGTTATTTCTTTTTTTAAAAAAAAACTGTCAAGTAGGTTATCAAATAATCGGTTGATAGTCGCTTGTTATCCTGTCGATTATAAGGTTTCTAAGATTTTATTTTATTTTATTTTTTGTGTTAGTGTTTTAAAGATTGATAACCTACCTAGATGATAATCAGGTCATCTGAGTCAGCAATTAAATTTTTTAAATTTCAAAACCAAGCAGTTATCAATCTAATTAGTTATCAAAAAATCAATAACCAGTTGGTAGGTTATCAATAATCAACTAAATAATCACATTGCTAATCCAGTCAAAACTCAATAACTGGCCAACACTGGTGCATATTAGGTGATATTTTTAAAATTAATTTTTTGGTGATGTAGCCACAATGGCAATTATCCACAAGTGGAATGAGCCAAATTTTGATATAGGTTGACGAGAAAAGTAAAGTCTTTTTAAAATCCTAAATTGTAACCTCCCAAATTCAAGTATGTGGGTGACACTTGAGTATGCCTAAGTAAGTAGTAATGGATGTGAAAAATATTAATACAATGCTAAATACCCAATGCAAGTGGAGTTGGTCTTATTAGAACATCTCCACCAACAGTCGAAAATGGCATGTACATAGTTCTTTGGATGAAGTACAATCTTTACATAGTGTGACACTGAGTTTGGATGTATAGGTAAACACAACACTGATATAGGTTTATACCCAGTTTGGACTTGTAAGTGAGTACAACCTTTAAATACTGTGAAATTGAGTTTAAGCATTGAATTCTGTAAATTTGCTAAATATAAACTGATCTCCAAAATGGCCAGTATAACAGTGACAGCTTTTTATTGGCGGGTTACAACGATTGGCCTATGTGGTGATAATTAAATTGTCTCACTTTCTACAGACCAATTTTTCATGTTCATGGGTGTGATGCCCTGCCCGAAAATAATTAATAGTGCCTTGGAAGCAGTAAGACAATTAGAGGCCCAAATAGACAGTTGTAGGTGGAAATGCTCTAAAGTATGCTACCGGATTTCACTAGTTCTAAAATTCTGGTTGCATGATGAAATCATGCTTCTATCAAGAGTACTGCTATAAAGAATTTGGGAAAGTAGGATGTATAGTTCCAACAATTGAAATGTGGCTATTATGCAAACCCTGAATGTGGAAATTGAGAGATTGTTCATACAGATGAATTGTTTTTGCCTTCTGATGGGCTTGAACCTCAACCCAGTTATGGCCTTCATGACTTGGAGTAGAAGGTGGACATATACACTCCACCCCCACTAAAACCCCTCATCTATTGGTTAGTGGTTTGATTCAAGTATCATTTGTTAGAACCTGATGTGCATCAGCACATCAGGTTCTAACAAGCCAGTACAAAGAAATTTGAAACTCCAAATTCATATTTTAATATATCTTTCATTTTGCCCTATATTTACCCATATATTGTCCACTAGGCAAACATAGGGCAAATGGTAAATCGTGATTTTTGTGATGGCCCTCTATTTGGGCACGTTCAATTAATTGATATGAATTGAGCATATTAAATACCCCACCATCTCATGCATTTGAAACTTCCTAGTTTCATAAAGTTATTAGCAATGTTGTGCAGTTATATACCCACTTACCTGGACGGTGAAAAAATCCAAAAATTCGATTTTTGCATACAACCTTGATTCTAAAAAAGTTTGAAATATTCAAAAAACCAGCTTTCTGACTGATGGTTCTTTGTGGGTTCTTTCATGAAAATTGCAATTCTTTAATGTTTCTGCAATAACTAGAACGGATGGTTCTCTGGTTCTAATTTTTTCTCAAAGAACCAGAACCTGTGATTCTTTGATTTTGAAAATGTTTGAAAATGGAAACTGTTGGTTGATTAAAAAATCAAATACCCACACAACACCGGTTATTACCAAGATATGATGGGCTTTGTGGGTTGTAATTTGTTGTGTATTGCTTGTATATTCAAGAGCACTCACCATGTCCAAGACTGGCACCACTGTCCTACCTTCTGAACATTTACAACAGGTGCAAAGGACAACAGGTGTGGATACAAAGCAGAGATGGCAAGGCAAGGGGTCCGTGGTTGTGCAGAAGCTAATTAGTTGGTTGTGTAATCAATTGTGTCCATGCTGCTGAAGTATGAATATGATAACATTGGTCATCAGAACAGATTACAGCAAATTATGAACAATAAAATTTGAAAATTAAGATCAGTCTTTAAAAATGTGGAAGTACAAGGTACGTGGCTTTTGAGGTGTCTCTTTGAAGACCTCTGAGCTTATAAATTGTATCAATAACATTGACCCCTGCATACTGATTGCACAGTTGTTGGGATGAGGTACACATCTTGTAATGAACTAGCATGAGACTCTTGTGGGACTGAAAACTGTCCACATTAATGTATGTCTTTAAGACCTTTGGGTTGAACATAACTGGGCAACCTTGTTATACCAATACCCACCAGTATTAACAATAGTTAACAGCTTGCATGGCCAGGGCCCATCCCAATTCCATGTGATAGAATAAGAAACCACAATCTCATTCTTGTCAACCATATTGTCTGAACCTTTGGGAACAAACACTAATAAATAAGGGGAAAATAAAATTCCCTCACCATCCTCACGGGTGTATTTCTTGAATCTGCTCTAGAAGTTTAGAATAATCTTTTTGTCATCATTCACATCCCTACACACAGGCTCTATATAGATGGAGCATGTAACAAAGCCCACATGATCCTTGTGGTGCTCACCCACCTGCTTTACAAGTCTGGAACAAGATGCTTTTGTCGAAACATTTCATCATTGACCCCAGAGTGCCAACATAAACTGAGTTGAGTGTAAAGTAGCATATCCCTGTACTACACTACCACATGGAGAGGTATAAATTGGCAGTGAAATGGATTCCTTTACCCAGCAACTTTGGAACTGGGATTAGTGGGTTCTTATGAGTTCTTACCAATGTTGGGCAAGTAGATGATATTATATGATAGTGGTTTTAAAACATCTAAAAACTTTAAGACTATAGTGACATGTAGACATTAGACAAATTGACAACTTTACATATTGTAATTTGTTACAGAACCAATATTATAATAGATTTGTAATTCATAGACAATGATAATGAGGTTTCCAATATCAACAAGTATTGAACATAAGTATCAAGATTTTATGTGAAATACCTAGCATAGCTTAAAATGTTCTCCACTTTAACTTCCAATGCCTAGAAGTAAGGTTAAGAAAATGCCTGAAAGGTTAGGAAGAAGGGTATGTCATATGAGGTTCCTCCAAATATATATGAAAAAAATAGGTTGGTTTTTTATAGACGGTTGGTAGAGTCATTAGTCCAGACTCAGTTTCGCCATTCTCCCACTTTCCTCCAATCCCCTTATCTTCTTTCCCCTTAGCATATCATGTTTCATCTGATTTCAACAAAGTGGTGCAAGTTATCATCAACAGCCAGACCATGCCCGCAACAGTGGCTAGCTCTTATCACATATTTGGATGCTCTTGAGAATTTTAGCATTCCCAGCCTTTCAGCCATTTTCGTTTAGCCCTCACCTCTAACTCATAGGAGTTGTGCAACAAAGAAAAGAACAGCTGGTAATGAATATTGATGGTCACCTATCACATCCTTATCATATCAGCTGGTCTGGAACATAAGTACCCTAAACACTTGAACACTCGCACTCACTAAGTCCAAGTATTGAGCAGTGTTGGCCAGTTATTGCTATTTAAATAAACACTGGGTAGGTGATTAAAAGAAAAAGGATAATAACCCTTGGTTACGCATCAGGGTAAGTTTTCAAATAACTGGTTGAGATCCACCAGCTAACCACCAGTTATGCACGAGTTATAGGGTTTTTTCATTTGAATTTTTTTTTCTTTTTAAATTTTTATTAGTGTTTAAAGATTGATAGTCTACCTAGATGATAATTGAGACATCCGGGTAGGCTATAGATTTGAAATTTTGATATCAAGTGATTATCAATTCAATTGATTATCAAGAAATCAATAACTGTTTGATAAGTTATTAAATAACTGGCTTGATATCAAAACTCAATAATTGGCCAACATTGGTATTGACCTCAATATTTCATAATCAAATACCAAGCTGGTCTGATCCTCGATACCCATGCCTATTTTTTTGCTAATCTATCTATGAAGGTAGTTTGTTTTGTTTTGTAGTTATGAGATCCACTGACTGGGATTTTTCAAATCGTGTTCTTGGTGCCTTTGGAAAGCTCTTGACGAGGAGGGGTGCATGGGCTTAGTTCCATGTCATTTGAACTTGCAATGCAAAAGTTCTTGAATATTGAATGATTTTTTCACTGAAAATTAAATTAAATCATAGCTGAAATTTTCAGAGGAATTGGAATGTGCCTCTGGTGTTGTTGAAAAGATCTTCATGAGTAGGATTTAATGGAATTTATTTGGTAAGATTTGGATTCTGAATGTGGGAGATATTGATTTTGAAATGACTTTTGGTGCTGAAAATTCAAATAAATTCCAAAAAACCAGGTTTTGGAAGGAAAAATCAGTTGAGAATGTGGTAACACTTGAAGGCTTACCATTTAATTCAAGCATGATTTCCTTTCATATTTGGCTGTTCAAAAAATTGATACAAACATTGCAAAACAATGTTCACATGTTGAGTTTCCCTATTTTGTAATGGGTTCACACTTGGGCCAACGGCATAGGTCACACTAGTGGTTGTCATTTTAAATCTATTTAAAAGCTAATAGCTATATGGGGAATGGAACCCCTACCAAAAAAAGCCCCACCCATCGCAGCATAAAGCTTAACCTACAAAAACAAATATTAGTCAATAATTATATTGAATGCAAAAAGAAGCCCAAACAAGGAGGTTGGATGTAGATTGGCCTTAAGTTCCAACTTTTTGCACCATATTAAATTCTATTGTCCTTCCAATTTTGAATTGTTGCATCAAAAGGAAAGGTCTTCAAAGTGAAGAACTTTTAATTAAACATGAATCACAAGCTCCAAATGCATGGTTAATCTATTCCATAGTTTAGTTTTCATGAAAGTCAGTGTAGAAAAACAATAGTCATCCTTAATAGAACTAATAATTTGCATGCAAAATAGCAAGTTTAGCCAACTTGATGTACTCTGAGATTTTGATTTCAAGAATTTAAGAATATTAAAGGTTCTTCACAACTTGGTTACTAGTTTGACATTAAAAGGTTTTTGCATTGCTAACTCAACATTCTTTATCATGGTGAGAACAAATAAAGACTTTTGAAATTCAAAAGTAATAATAGAAAACAAGCCTAGAAGCCATACCTCCTGAGGTCCTACCTTCTTAGGTTAACAAAAGGTTGTTTTGATGATTACCAAATGAGCATTGAACCTTTTTTCAAGTTCTAGTTGTAGCCAATATTGTGGGTAAACAACTTCCAATGCATCCATAAAATCGTGGATAAGGAACCTATCTTGTAATTTTATAATAAGTTAAGTGGTAGCTTTTTGACATTGCCACTTCACAGATGCAACATCTCCATATATGTCCCTTGTAACAAAAATTGGCGCACAAATATGATATGTAAATGTGGCCCAAATGTGTTGGCCAACAAATTCGAAACCCAAATGATCAATGCACATGTTCAAATTTGTAATCCAATGCAAATTGATGTTGTCATGGGTAGAGTTGATCAAAGCTTTGAAATTAATGAACACATCACCCTCAACAGATAATTGGCTATTATAGAACATGTAATACACATCCTTTTCATAGATTTTTCGCTGTTGCTTTGAAATCACAAATGCATCCTTTAGTTGTGCAAATTTAATCAAAGAATGTATGGCCTCTAACAATGGCATCACTACATTCAATCTCAACAAAGTTTCCACATTAGTGAACAAAGATAGATTAGATTGAACAAGGGGTATTGTGGCAGCATCTAATGCCATTTTCATGAGGAAATGTGATATTCGAACAACACCCATTTGATAGGATTGATCATAGAGATCCATCTAGTTTTGATGTTTTGAAAAATTTTCTTGCTTTTAATTTCCATTATCTCTGCCTACTTAAAGCTTTAAATGGCTTTTGGGGTTATGACTAAAATAACCATACAAACATTGCATCAAATTTTCAATGTGAAAAACCAAAGGTAGGTTGGAAAGGGTTTGTACCCCAAGGTTTGTCTAATGAACCATATAATGCACATTGAAAACAAATGGAACATACTACCATTGGATTTGGACTGACACCCCAGATCTCAAGCCTTGGAAGGTATTAACCCCATCAATACCAAAACAAACTAACTTTAAAGCAATGTCCTTTTGTTTTAGGTCCCCTTGTGTCATCAAAGAGTTCATGATTAGTAAAATTTGGCTATCAACCTCAAATCCAAAAAACACTTGTTGCACATTCAACAACAATGGTATTCGACACCAGTCCCACACAATGTATCCATGAACATTTTCCCAACTTGCATTATCCATGGCTATAACCTCATCACATGTAAAAGAAATAAACTTGGAATTTTGGACAATAAGCTTAATAACCTTGTCCCCTCGGTCTTACCTTTTGGTGGATAGTAATGATCAGGGGTTGCAATTTCACCCCTTAACATTTTTGTTTATCTTCGACTATTTGACCATTAATCAACTATTAAAGGATAATGGTTGTAGAAAGCTGAACATAAGAAATCTCATTTTTCACATGCATACATTTTGGATCCATGATCCACTTACCATCTTCAAGAACCCTTTCTTTTACTTGTATGTTTTTCAATAGAATCCCATTTCATAACGAAATTCTTTTCCTTCCTTTCAATTTTGGTACAAACACAACATTTCACTATAGAAACCACCCCAACTTCATTAAAAATGGGCTTTGTCAATGTGGCATTTTTATAGCCCAAATATTTTGAAACTTGCGATTTACATTAATCACAACCTTCTTATGTGTTTTAAAAGTAGGAAAAATTCATTATCAACATTAATAATAATAATTTTTAACATGTCATCTGGATCTATGTTAAAAATTTGAGGTGAAGAAGAGTACAATTTAATATCACGAGGAGTTTTTTTTGCTCACCTGTCGCAACCCCACTTTGAGGGAAGTGTGAGGTCGCCACTCACATTCCCAAAAATGGGACTTGGGAGTCCTTCGAGACTCCCAAAAACTCAGAATGCGATTGTAGGGGTCAAAACACCTCGCATTGAGATGTTCTTTATACCGTTGGAAAAGGCTCGGAGTGTAGATGTCCAAAATGGCCTCGCATGAGTCATTTGGACATCTACAACACAAGTTATAGGTGAAAGAAAGGTCAGGAGTCAAACTGGCAATTTGACTCCCGACCACTAAAAGTCGAGAATTGACTCGATCTTGGTGTGTGCAAGTGGAGTGCGACACACCATTGGAAATCTCTCAAGGAAAGCTATAAGTTTGTTCTAGACCTCGTCCTAATCGGAGGTTGGAGCGAGAAATTATGAACGCCCAAAGTCCCAGGAGTCCAAATCGGGACAGTTTCGGGACTCCACTTTGGGAGTCTTGGGAAAAAGTGCCATTCGGATGCAAGTGCGGTGGAAAGACGTAGATAATACTATATGGGGGAAGGTGGTGGCTTCCCTCGAGTCCGGGCCGTGGTGAGTCAAGTGAGTCCAAGGTTGCCCGTGGCTAGTCCCAACACCAAAAGTGTGCAAAATCTAAGCAACTTGTTGGTTGGTTTTGGATGCAGGACTGAATAACTGTAGCTTGTCCCTCTTCTTAGTCTAATCCCAGAACTTTCAGCACGCCCCTCTCACCCCCCTTTAGTGTTGGAAGCTAGGAACGGCACCAAGTTCCAACTATTTCCGCTCTTTAACATAATTGGACCCTTTTTGGGTTTAACAAGGAACTTGGGGGCGTGTCATCACCTGTGCTACTAGATTTAGGTACATCACAAGAATTAGGAATTGGGGGGGACAAGATTTTCTATGAAAACTTAAACATCAAAGAAACATTTAAACTTGAAGTTGTTTGGCAACATTCAAGGAGCCATGGCAAAAACCAACAAGTGCAAATAATGCACACAAGCAAGTGTAAGCAATCCACACCATCAAATGCAAAGTCCAAACAACGCCAACAAGGTGCAAATTCAATGAACTAAACCCTAATTTGAAAATATTTTTTGGTTTGGGACCAAAACACTTACCTCAAGGTTCAAACACTTAAGCAAATCGTTAATTCACTAGTAGTTTACATAACTTGCAAGTGCAAAATGCACATTAGAAAATGCAAACAACAAGGTGTGCATTACAAACTTAGTGAACTAAACCATAATTCAAAAAGATCTTATGGTTTAGGACTAAAAAACCAACTTTAGACACTTGAATAGATCAACGATTCACTAGCCCCACACGAATCACAATTATGGTATTGATCACAACTCCAAGTTCCAAGTCGATGAAGTAATTATGGTATTGATCACAACTCCAAGTTTTAAGTCGATGAACCAATTATGGTATTGATCACAACTCCAAGTTCCAAGTCGATGAAGTAATTATGGTATTGATCAGAACTCCAAGTTCCAAGTTGATGAAGCAATTATGGTATTGATCACAAACTCATGTTGATGAGTCATGACTCATGATCTACACGATCTACATAGTGTGCATTGTGCATTGCAACAAAAAAAATGAACAAATAGTGCACACATTGAGATTCATGAATCATTCATAATGCAAAAATCTTAATAAAGACATAGCAGCATAAACACAAGAAGTTGAAACATTTGGAGTCTGGACGATTCAAACAAAAGCAAGAAAACAAAAACCTAGGCAGTGGAAATGAAATGAAGAACATAATAAGCTTTAAAGAGGTTCCGTTCAGGTTCTTCTTTACTCATGACTCATGAGTGAGTTGTTACAATGTTGACTCTTGAATTCCAACATCCAAACTCCAACTTTCTGATTTCCAAGTTCAATGTTTTTCAAAGCTCAACAACTCTAACCTGCCACAAAGAGGAAAGAAGAGAAGATTTTATGAAGATTATGAAGGAATGGAAATGACAAGCAATCAATTTGCCTCCTTGTTGCACCCAAGGCCAAGAATCGAAACTCTCAAATGTGCATTGTGCACACTGTAATGTAGTCGGTTAGAACTTAGAACTTAGCAGTTGCAATTAAGGGTTGTCCAAGCAAAGCGAAATGGGATGTCAACCAAGCGTTAGGGTTGTGAAGTCAATGGACTACAAGCTTGTAACCTGATGACCCACATTAATCCTAGGTCAGGTTTTGGCTACCAGTCAGTTTCTCAAGGGTGGCAAGGGGGCAACACATGTCTGTGCATTGTCTTCATCATCAAGACGCTGAAAAAACCCAAGGGGTCCTTTGGCAAAATGGGGCAGGAAACCAAAAAAACCCTTTTGTGGGATTCATCAATCCTGATTTTGGGTCAAAAAAAAGTGAAATTTCACTCAAAATAAGAACACTGGTTATATACCAACTAACAAACCATATACTTCCCCAACCCTAGTTTATCATGTAATGCCTTATTTCATGTGGATCAACATTTGAAAGAGTCACAGACCAGCCTTCATGTTATAACACTTAGGCTGAATAATTCATGGTCCCAGTAAGGTGGGGTCTAAGAGTGTGGATTGAAGGTGAGAAATGCTTTGCTGCATGGGGAATGTCTTGTCCCTTTGTGACAGAAAAGAATTGTGCACATTTGTGACCCGACAGATGGGAATAAATTGGATAATTGCTATTCTGTACTGGGTGTCTGATTGTGTGGATTTTTTTGTGGGTGGGCTTACCTTCTTGTGAATTTTATACGTCTGGACTCTACATACATCACATGCTTCAATTCTTTAAGTATGGGAGAATATTTCTGTGATTTTTGTGTGCTGATGTGTCGCTTTTATTTGTATTTTTAATGTCTGTGTATATCTCCTTCAATTTAGTGCTGAATTTGTGATGTAGGGGGCACCCAGTGGCATTTGTGGGTCAGGGGGAACAATATGTCCGGATCATTGCTTTTTTTCCATTTTTTGATGTGGCACGCGTGATGATCATAGCACAAGTGATTTAGCATGAGTGGCAATGATCCCACAGAAGGTTTAGCCTAAATGGTGAAAATATTTAAGAAAACTGTCAAAACAGGGAAAAACTAGCAGAAAAACTGCCTTATGCAATAAAAATCTGGCAAAATTTCCTTTGTCACTGGATGCAACCTGACACCTTAAGCCTCACTCAATAACAGTGTCTGGCGACTTGGAGCTATAAACTCCTGTTGTGGTGGTTACGCCTCCCCATCTGAGGCTGAAAATTTGCACAGTTCGCCAGAAAAAAACAAACACCCGATGTTATACATTTTCTGCAGAACTTTTCCTAGAGGCTTATGTCTGACTTTCTAGCACCTGCTAGAATGGGAACCCTGCTTTACCCCTTTCTGAGGAACTTGGGTCTCCTAATTTAGGCAGGCAGGTTGTACCTCCGACCCAGAATTGGTGGTAGGAAAGTGGTAGTTTGAACCACGGGTTCACTTTTACATGATTGTACAACACTTTATTAGTAGTACCCAATTCCCCATCTCAGGGTAAGCTATAACCTAACCTACATTGTGCAATTGGAACTGGATGAGACTCTTGGGTCAGCAATGCTTAGGAAAACTTCTTTTTGCAAAAACTAGAACTGCCAGAAAAAAACTTTCTGTTCTGCTTTCATTTAAATAACCGGGAACTACCCTACCCAACTGAAGCTTCAAAGAGATTTTTCAGTGTCCCTCAAAAATAGAAAGCCACTCATATCCTTCCAATTTTCACAAACTTCCTCTTACCATGAGGGTGGTAAATATACCCTGTCAAAATTCCGTTGCTGAAGTAAAACCCACTACTTGTACATAACCGGACTATTTTACCCTGAACTAAGGTAGGGTAAAAGGGCGTGATTGATGATTGCTCAGGCTAGAAAATGTCAACATGAACAACATACCCGGTTAGTCTATTGAGTTTTACCCTCAAGGTAGATTTTAAAAATCCAGGCTACCCTCCTCCCAACAGTGGTAAGTATGAAGTCTGAAACCAATATGATTAACACTGCCATATGATCTAACTTAGAGAGATATGCCAGACGAAAGTTACAGGGATGGCAGGGTACGAAGGTATGGCAGGGAGTTTACCAGGGTATATTTACCACCCTGTTTGTTAATAAGAACCTACCAGGGAAGTAGCTCTAGAACTACTGTTTATTCATATGGAAAGTGAAAATGGGCTATACCACCCTACGTACCAGCCATGTAGGTAATTTACTTGGTTGGTAGGTAGGAAATTATCTGGCATATTGGTAAATTTACTGAGTAATAGGTAGGAAATTATCTGCAGTGTTGGTAAATTTACTTGGTGTGGAAGGTAGGTTGGTAGGTAGGTAATAAGAAACTCCAGTTAATAATACACCACTACTACTGTTCCTTCACTCTGCTGGTTTGCAGTGTAGTAAAGAAAACAGTTCCTGGTGGTTGCTACATTACAAATAAGCTGCGCATAACAACAATGCCCCATGTCCAATCTCTACACGCGGCTGGGATCGACATCTCTCCCTCGCGAGAGAGTTTCTCGATCGTGTAGTATCGAGTAGGAGCTGTGCTGAAGCTTCTTCAGATCATCAAGACTTACATTTAAATGTGATTTTGATTGTGAGCCCATGAGCTTGTTTGTTTGTTCATTATTCATTCATTCATGTGCTTGGTTGTAGTGTGGCCTGATACATGATTCAAGTACTGGACTTTGTTTTGTTGACGGTACTAGTTGTACTGTATGTGAACTGTTTCTTGAAGCTTCAGCTCTGTTGAATGATCTGTTGTTGTTTTGCGTTGTTGTTGAATGCGATCGATCATCAAGAGTTGCTGTGTGCATGATGTTGTAAGTTATGTATGTTGCAGTCGCATATATTCATGTTGCAGGTCGTATTTTGTATCATTATTTTTCTAGTCGTGATCTTCAGAGAATTTGAAAGTTTACGTATAGACTATGGAATTGATTGAAGTCGATGTCATATTATGAGCTTGATGTGAATTCATGTGCTGTTTCTTTTGTTGTGCAGGATTCTGAGGTTCTGTTGATCTCTGATCGGTACGAGAAAATGCAGGGTTGTAAGTTGATCCCCGCTAGTGCTGCTGCTGCTGCATCGTCAGCACCAGTCACGTCTAGTCTCACCAGTAACCATGTCGTCGCCGGTGGCCGTGCTGCACAACGTCTGCAAGAATCGGGTTCCCAGCAGCAGCAGCAGCTGCTGAAGGTAGGACTGCCTATGATGGCGAGTGATTCGGCCAAGGTGTTTTCTGCAAATTCTGCGCGCCTGCAGGCGATGAATAGGCCATGCTCCTCGACGCAGAAGAAGTCATCAAGGCAGCTTGTAGCGGTCCGCGCGACGCAGATCGATACTTTCATCAAAGGCTTGCAGGAGAAACTGCACTTGCCAACACATGAAAGTGAGACTAGCCAATACGTGAGCGTGAACGGCACGCTCACAGTTCGTAAGAAGAGCTTGCTCACCTACATGGACGTCGGCTCCGACCTCATCGACGATACTGAGGACGCGCTCTTCGACCAGAAAGTTCTGTTGCAGCTCGTGAGCTCCGACGTTCTCGATCCAAGTGAGTACACTTGATCTGTTGTCTTTTGTTGTAGACATGATCGTCGATGCTATGGGATCTGCTAGACCTCATCACGCTCTCATGTGCAATTGTCTGCAGGCACAAATATTGGGAAGGTGAGCAAGGAATGTCCAGTGAAGAACTGGGACAAAGTGGAAGACTCGATGAAGTCCGGATTCGTGGAGTACCCCGTGACTTTGCTGGTGCCCAAGGATTTCGGAACACCAGGAGCACTAGTGGTGAGGAACAAACACAGGAACGAGGTTTTTGTGAAGTCGCTCTCCGTCACGCTTCCTGACGGCAAAGAAGTCTACTTCCTGTGCGACTCGTGGGTGTACAATGTCAACAAGTACAAATGCGACAGGATCTTCTTCAGCAACCAAGTGTATCTGCCGGATAAGACCCCTCCTGGTCTTGTGCAACTGCGTGAGACCGAGAAGGTCAATCTGCGGGGAGATGGACTTGGCGAAAGGAAGCCTTGGGATCGTATCTACGACTACGCCATTTACAACGACTTGGGTGATCCCACCAAACCGGATGATGCGAGACCGAACTTGGGTGGCAACAAGGAACTGCCGTATCCACGTCGTTGCCGCACTGGTCGCCCAGTCTACGACGTTGGTAAAAAAAATTCGGTTCTTGAAACCCCGTGCAGTACAGCTAGATCTCTATGATCACTTCTTTTGTTCATGATATTCAAGCAAGAATATTGCTGCAGATGAAGATGAACCCAATTTTCTAAACAAACTCATGTCGCGGGAGGTTTGGTTGGATGCTGCAGATCCATCTAAGGAGATCAGGGTGAACGGAAAATTCTACATGCCGAGGGACGAGGTGTTCGACGGCCAGAAAGAGACGGACTTTCTCACTGACGAGCTAATCTCATACGGACACAATCTGCTCCCTGCCCTCGAATGCCAACTGAGCGGTGGAAAGCTCGAGTTCAAGAGCTTCAAAGACGTGAGGAATTTGTACCAGCACGGGATTACTGTTTGTGCGGAGACCGTCGAAAAGGTTGTGGACGCTAGAGACCAGACCCAAAAGCTGAACCCGTTCGACATCCTTAAGAAGCTTGGCGCTGATGACAGAGTTGATCGACTCAAGTACACTCTTCCCCAAGTCATTATGTGTGAGTACTGTATACTACTCCACAAGGAGTTTTGGTTCAACTCCCTGTGTGCAATGTGGGAAAGCTTTCAGTTATGCCTGTTACAAAATCCCTCTTAGAAGTAATGTCAAAGGGGAAATTCGTTTTCCCCAACACTGCTTTCCAAATCGGGAAAAGATTCCGACTTCCCCTCTGACATTGCTTGAAGCTTTTAAGCTTTTCAGTGCTTTGCTTTTTTTAAAAACAAAAGCAAAAAACAGGGGGCTAGTAAATTGAAAGACAAAAGAGATATCCATAAACCGACCCCATTTTGAGCGCTTCTTTCATCCCCCCAACCCCTCTTAATCTGTACACACTATTATTGACAAAGTTCTGAAATTTTATTAAACATGAGTATAAAATAGTGAAATTTAGAATTAAATGCCCCAGGTTTGAGAATATTTATAAGCGCAGGATACACCACAATAAGAGTGATTGGTTGAAGGTAATCAGGAAAGAAAAAGGACAAGGTGAAACTCAAATTTAGCCAAATTTGGTGCTAATCTGAGGCCCACTATAGACGAGGGTCCAGGGTCCAATTTCCTAGGAATCAATTCGGACTGATTTGAAGCAAATTGAATCCTTGGGTTGTACTGCACTTTGGTTCCTAGCCTGATTCTTGGTTCTCCAAATCAGGAGCTCTCCTTTTAGCGCTGTTGCTTTTTTTTCCTGACCAATTGATTTTCCTTTCAAAACAGGTGCCCTGTAGGTTTAGCTTCAAATTGACACTTTTTGGTCTTGGACCTTGGTCTACAGGTTTTGGGATCATTTTAAAAGGTTCAAATTTTTTAAGGTGTATCAAAATTTTGTCACAATGTCATTTTTTTTCTTTCTTTATTATTTAATCTTTTTTTAATATGTAAAGACACATTTATAAATGATTATGATAAAATTTAAAATTATAATAATTTAAAATATGATTTTTATTTTATTTTTGATAATTTTTAATTCATTATTTTTTAGGGGATTAAAAATATAAGATTAAAAAAATTGCAGTAAGGACTAGACCTTTTTCATCATGCGATACACCTTAAAAAAAATTCACCCTAAAGCTTTCAACCAATAAAATTGCTTGAATTCATTGATCCTTGGACCTTGAAACTTCGTCTAAAGTCGCCCTGAGTTTCAATCCCCCTTTAAGCCCAACTTACTTTTTTCACTATTTTTTAAAAATCTTATCCCTCTACAACCAAACATGTGATATTGTATTGTGTTTTCTTACTTTGTGGATATTACTAATATTTTAAAACTGGATAAATTATTTTTTACAATTATTATTTACAAGTCGATACAAAATTCTTATCATCAGAAACTATGTCATGTATATATTATTATTATGTACCTAACTAGGGTTAATTAAATTAGTCAAAGTACAAAGCATTCCTAAAGCTACAGCTATTGCAACAGATTTTGAACTTGATTTGAAAACTTTCTGTTTTTGTGGCGATGTTGTGCAATATGATCATGTAGTCAACGAGCATGGGTGGATGGATGACGAGGAATTTGGTAGGCAAAGACTTTGTGGAATCAACCCAGTCCAAATTGAGCTTCTCAGAGTAATCTCCTGTGCACTCCACTGGGTTTTTTCAACTGCAATAGTGTCTGATGGTCAGCTTTTCGAGATCTAGATCTAACAATTCCAACGTTCAAGGTCGAAACTCAGTGTTGATCACCTGCATGCGAGAGCTAGCTGCACTTGATAAAATATTATTATATGTTGTTTGAGTACTTATCATTCATATGTACTGTTGTTCTGCATGATCTTGTCATGCTGCCATTTGCACAGTCTTTCCCAGTGGTGAGCAAGCTGAACGATCCTGAAGGCAGATTTGGTGATCCAACATCCGCCATCACCCACAGCCACATTGAGCCATATTTGGAAGGAATGTCAGTAGCACAGGTAAGCACAGCTCCAGCAAGTTTGAGCCCTATTTGGTGGGAATGTCAGTAGCTCTGTAGGTAAGCACAACTCTAGTTGCTAGCTATATGATATGCATACTCAAGCGAATAATCTCAAACTACTTCTTGAAAAGTTATGACATATCAAATACAAATTAACCATTGCATTTATGCTCACATCACAAACAAAATAACTGTCACTGTGTCATGAAAATTGAACCATTATAGCTTGCACTCACCCTCCTGCTTGCAATCATGCATCTCTATTTGAGATTTTGTTTCAGCAAACTAAGCATGCGGTCTCCTACATGCAGGATCATAAACTGTACATGATAGATCTCTGAAATTGATCATCAGTTATGGAAGGAATCATGAATACTGGCTGGAAATCTTAGGTGTGTATGTTTCTTGAGCTTGGGGATTTGTTTGTTTTGAGCAGGCTCTGGAAGCAAAGAGGCTGTACATACTGGACTACAACGATCTCTATCTGCCATATGTGAAGAAAATCAATGCACTGGAGTCATTCGACAGCCAGACTTACGCAACCAGATCCATCTTCTTCCTGAACAAGAAGAATTTGCTGAAGCCATGTGCTATTGAGCTGGCACTAGAAGACCCAAGTGGTCGTGGCAGGAGGGTGTTCACTCCTCCCAAGAATAATGAGGTTGACTGGATGTGGGAACTCGCCAAAGCTCATGTTCGCACCAATGACTCAGGATTGCACCAGCTTTATAGCCACTGGTACGATTGCATTGTACACATGGTCCCAGCTTTCATTTGCAGCAGCAAATTCTAGTGAACATTTCTGGTAACCAACTCATGGTTCGCATCTAGTGCAGACAACAGAACTTGGAAATTATTTGGATCATCATGTTACAGTGCATAAGCAGAATGATGATGATGATGATGATGATGATGGGTAACTGTGAAATGGATCCAAATATTGCGGCATTTTGCAGGTTGTGTACGCATGCAGCCATGGAGCCATTCATCATAGCTACAAACAGGCAGCTCAGTGCATTGCATCCTGTGCATCTTCTTCTACTTCCTCACTTCAAGAACACTATGAACACGAATGTAGCAGCACGAATGTCTCTCATCAGTGCTAATGGAATCATTGAGAAATCTTTCACACCTGGAAAATACAGTGTGGAGATCTTAAGCTCTAAGGTTTATGGTGAAAAGTGGCGCTTCCAGGAACAAGGACTACCCAAGGATCTTCTCAAGAGGTAATTAGAAAATATAATTTCAGCAGCTTGATCGTACATCTATTGCATTCATTCACTCCATTAAAGCTGCTGTTGAGATTCACAATTCATGATCAGCTGCAGTAGTTCTTCAACTCGGGTGCTTGAATCTGTTCAATCTACTCAAGAAAAACAACAGCATCCAGAGTAAGCAATCTTGTGATTCTAATCTCTGTAAGATCATCTGGTTCCTGACTAGAGATTGAAGAGTAAGATCATCTTCAGTGGATTGAAAAGATGAAATTACCCAAATGCTGAATTTTTGGCAGCTGTTGCAGCAGGGGTTTAGGATTTCTGATGCAAGAAATACAATAAAATTGTACTGTGGGTGGGAATGAATGTGCAGGGGAATGGCAGTGGAGGATGCAACTTCAGAGAGTGGTGTGAAACTGAACTTCGAGGATTACCCTTATGCAAGAGATGGTCTTGACCTTTGGTGTGCATTTGAGTCTTGGGTGACAGATTTTGTGAACATCTACTATGCAACTGACAAAAAGGTCCAACAAGACATTGAGCTCCAGGAATGGTGGTCAGAAGTACGAACCAAAGGACATGGGGATTTGAAAGATGCACCCGGTTGGCCTGCAATGACCTCCAAGGCAAACTTGGTAGAAATCTTGACAACTATCATCTGGATTGCATCTGCTCTTCACGCAGCTGTCAACTTTGGCCAATATGCTTACACTGGATACATGCCCAACCAGCCTACAGTGATGAGGAGGCTCATCCCTGAATTCAATAGCAAGGACCACAAACAATTGCTTGCCAATCCTGAAGAATTCTTCCTGCTCTCACATGGCAAAATTATGCAAGCCACTAATGTCATGACTGTTGTTGAGATCTTGTCCAAGCATTCCCTGGATGAAGAATACATCGGCCAGCGTGGTGATCCCAAATGGTCAACCAATGAGCAGGTACTTCAAATCTCTTCATAATATCACCCCTCATCATCTGCAAATCACAACATTGATCTAACATCACCCTGGGTAATAGTTAGACTAAAAGAAGCTTTGAATATATTTTCCTGTGTTTATGATCATTGATCAATGGCTCTCGACTCAATCATAATGACCTGGTACCAAATCATATTGATCTCGTACTAGTATAATGAGACCTAAACATTTGAATCTTCTTGTGCTTATGTTGAAAACTGAGTCACTTTTAAATTAAAATTCTGAGGACGAAAAAGGCCTACTTATCATGCTTGCAATCCTAATAATCATAATCCTTAATTAGGGATTGCAATCCACAATCGTCCCTACAAATCACAATTATTACCAATGTGCTCGGAATGATAATAATCTATGTAATGAAAATGATGGTATTTGTCTGAGTTGTCAAACAAACCTTCCTAATGGCCTTTCAAACCTCTACCAATATGGACCTTTTCCAAACACAAAGAGCTAAATGCTTTTGATGATAAGGAAATTGTTATTATTATTATCAAAACCAAACCCAAAAATATTCTGTTGTGATACTAGATCTCTTGAAGTCAGTGACTAATGTTGGATTATGCCTGGTGCTGCATGTGCAGGTGCTAGCAGCATTCAAGAGATTTGGCGAGAGGCTGGATGAGGCAGAGGCAGCCATGAAGGAGAGGAACAAGAAGGAGCTACCAAACAGAATTGGGCCAGCTAAAGTGCCCTATACTTTGCTTTACCCTAAATCTGACACGCCCGGATTGACTGGCATGGGTGTCCCCAATAGTGTTACTATATAGAGAACCACTCCAGTGCATAATTCTGCTAATCTATATCTCTCTCTCCTCGTACAGATGGGGAATTAGACATCTTAGAGATCTCAGACCCTTCAATCGTGGAAATCCTTATTGTGAGTAGGTGTTATGTCCCTTATGTGACATGATGATCAAGAATCTTGGGTACAGGATGATGATGATGATGATGGTGTCTCCCCAACCTCTTTGATAGGAATTTGAGTACATAGTACTAGCTGTAAAATTAGCTAGATTTTAGCTTTGTATTTATGCCCCTTCCAGGAGCTCTATAGTATAACCCTTTTGCAGACATATTCTGGTTTTATCCTTTGGTGCACAAGACTGAATAAATAATTTAGTTACAAATGTCTGCATTATACTTGGACATTCCCTTCGCACACAGAAGTTTTGTGAACATGCAATTAGGTTGGTACTAGTGTTGGCCAGTTAATGAGAAAACACTGGATTATCAACCAGTTATTAGTAAGTTATCAAGCTAAAGATTATTGATTTTTTTTAAAACCTGTAAAGAACCTACCTACCTATGTGGGGAAAAATATAGTCTAGAACTAGTGGTAACCCTTGCCTGCAAGGCACAGACGGTTTTCAAGTGTGGCACATTTCAAGTGGTCATAAGGTTACTTTAAACTTGGAACACCCACTAAGTCAGAGCTAAAATAAAAGCCCGGCTAAAATATGGAGGAAGGAGGCATCCATCCATCCATCCACTCATTCAGCCATTCATCCCAAGGTTGAGGGACCCTATAAACCTTATAAGAGACCTTACAAACCCAAACCCTCCCTTGCTAGTGTGCCTTATCTCCAATTTTTTCATCACTCCTTGAAACAAATATTTGCCGGAG
>Ga0209611_10001232_pt1 | contig 42882 bp, 43 predicted proteins | sample S1TSphgellanicum_3_FD_187693 | JGI IMG/M metagenome (GOLD analysis project Ga0209611, IMG submission 187693) | Host-associated microbial communities from peat moss isolated from Minnesota, USA - S1T2_Fc - Sphagnum magellanicum MG (SPAdes) (version 2) | ecosystem: Host-associated > Plants > Peat... | reverse complement strand
CCAAAATATCCTAGGACATGACATTGCCAAAAGTATCCCAAAATATCCTAGGACATGACATTGCCAAAAGTATCCCAAAATATCCTAGGACATGACATTGCCAAAAGTATCCCAAAATATCCTAGGCCATGACAATATGATCTACATAAAAAACAAACTTATTGCCCAACAAATAATGTCTAAACTTGTGCAAAGCAAAAACCATTATTAAAACCTCTCTTTCTATTGTGTTATATTTCTTTACTTTGTTCAAAAGCCTTGAAACATACATTACTGGTTGATCACTCTTCACTGTTACATTTTGAGATAGCATGGCCCCCATAGCTAACAAGGATGCATCTATATGAACATGAAACTCCACTTGCCAATTTGGTGATATCAATATCAAGGTTTCAATATACTTTTGTTTGATCAATTTGTAAGCCTTTTGACATTCTTCTATCCAAAGAAAAATCTATGTCTTTCTGGTCAAATTGATGATAGGTGCCATAATAACAACAAAATTTTTTATAAAACATTTATAAAACTCTGCCATCACATTAAATAGTTGAATCTGTTGTGGATTCTTAGGTTATGGCATGTTTACTATTGCTTGTACTTTCTTTGGATCTAGTACTTTCCCTTCTTTGGAAATGATAAAACCCAAGATCATCCCTGAAAATACCATAAATGCACATTTGTCTGGATTTTAGACTAATGCCATATTTTTTGCACTTTTGAAAACATAATCTAAGCTTTTACATATGACTCTCCATGTTACTATACATTATAAAATCATCTAAAAATATCTTTATAAAATTGTCCAAATATTTTTTGAATGTTTCAGTAATAACCTTTGATATGTTGGAAGTCCATTTTTCACTCCAAATGGTGTCACCTTCCATATAAAAGGCCCCCAATCTGTAACAAATGTAGTCTTATATTTATCCTCTGGAACTATAAAGATTTGATGATATCCTTAATATCCATCTAAGAAAGAATATGCCTCATACCCTGCTACTATTTTCAACACTTCATTTGTGAAAGGTAATGGGTATGGATCCTTCTTTGTGGCTACATTTAGTTTTTTGAAATCTATACAAATTCTCAATTTGCCATTTTTTTTTAGGTATTACTACTATGGGTGACAACCATGTAGCCTCCTCTACATATTGAATAAATCTAACTACTAATAACTTGTCTATATCTTGTTTGACTATTGTAGCATAGTTTAAATTTAATCTATACCCAACTTGATGTGCCAAGGGTATAGTAGTGTCCAATTCAATTATGTGTTATGCCAACTTTGGTGGAATCCTTTTCAAATCTTTCTATGTCTATGCAAAAACATCTTTGAATTCCTTCAATAGTTGTTCCAATTTCAACACCTTGCATGCTTCCAATTGTGCATTAATCTTCACCATTTATGGTTTCACATCAATTTTTAGATTGAACTTCATCAATTATTAATCTTTAATTAGCATCCATCTAGCTATTTGCAATTCATGTGCTTTGATTTTTACTAGAGTTTGATCCATTACAACATTCCTTGGTTGATGGCTATAATAGGTTTCCAGATACACCTTATCTTCCAGAGCTACCTTTGGTTCATATCTATTGCCAACTATCTTCTTCTTTGTGCTTTGTACTTCAAATTCCTATTCTGAAATAGTAGTCTTCACATCTATACCATGATCTCCACATCTATGGTTCTCATAGATTGAATTGTTTCAAATAAATTGATTATTCCTATTGAGAACAATAATAGTTCTGTAGCAAAAATGATATCTTCTTCTTCATTTGTGATGTCATTCTGATAATCGTAGCATAGTAACACTTCTAGTTTTCTTAAATGTTTAGTGATTATAATTGTTTTGAATATCCCATTCTTTTGTATGATAACAATGTTACTCCCCTAATCATGTCCCATTTTAGCATCCCTCATGATGCACTCCCAAGCTCCTTGGTAGACTCAAATGTGAGTCTAAGGTGAAAATAGCGAAAAGATAAAAAGTTGGGGCACGCTCCTTGCCCTGCGACACTTTGGGGGTACAAGGGCGTGCTGGAGCTCTAGGATGGGGATTAGAAATAGTGACAAGCAAATCAATTACTCACACAGACCTTCACAAACCAAACCACAAGTTGGTTAATGCATAATTGGAACACTTTTAGTGCACGAATGAGCCACGGGCAAACATAGATTCACAAAACTCATCACGACCCAGACTTAGGGGAAGCCACCACCCTCCCCCTTATAGTATTCTTTGTGCCTAGCCACAGGGCCAGCACCCAAATGTCATTTTGTCCCGAGACTCCTAAGTTGGAGTCCCGAAATTCTCAAAATTAGGACTCTCGCGATTTCGGAGGTCCATAACTTTGTGTACAGACCTCCAATTGAGATGAGGTCTGAAGCAAAGTTGTAGCCCTTGTCGAAATCTTTCCAATGGTATATGACATGCCACCTAAACACAAGGGAATCAGGGCGACTCCCAACCCTTCTTTTAGCCATAACTTATGTTTTAAGTGCCAAAATGGATCATGCGAGCCCATTTTAAACATTTAGATTCCAAGAGTTTTCCAACAATGTAAGGAACTCTTCAATCCAATGAGTTTTGACCCCTATAATCACCTTCTGAAGATTCGAAAGTCCATCGGAACTCCAACTCCCAAAATGGGAGCTCACTTGGGGATGTGGGGCTTCATTCCTTCACACTTTCCCACACTTTTGAAAGTATGAAATGTGATTCCCGAGCTTCATTCTTGGCCCGCACTTTTGCTAACCCTTGCCTTGGTCACGAGCCCAAGGCTAGGGTTGCAACACCTCAACCATGGTTTCCCCAACAACATGGAATAACTAAAATCTACCACACTATTCTAAAGTAAAATAAATGTAATCATGTAAGGAATGTAATGAACATATATCTTCAGAATCTCTGATCAACCCCATGGGTTTGTGGTTGTTTGATCTACCATCCTTAGATTATATGGTGTAGGTTTAGGCCTTGGAAACCCCAACCTCATTTTCAACTGTTTTGTGAGAATATAACTCCAAAACCTCCATGTAGCAACACATCCTTCATTGTATTCTTCCAAATCTATACTTGAATCACTACCATATGATTATCTATTGTTACAGCAAATGTCCTTACCTTTGGTGCTAAATAACCAACTTGTTTCTTTGTGGTTATTCTACTTACATTCTAAAAAAAATTCTAGTTTTAGTTTCTGCCAAACATATCTTTTTAACTTAGGAGCTATTTTAAACAACTATCCCAAGCTCAAAGTATAACTTGTTTTTAGCATTTACTTACCACTTTCCCAAAAAAATTCTTCTACTATGATCGGTTTTTCTTGTGAATTCACTACTTCTTAATATTTATGTGCTTCTGTAAGAGTAATATTTGGCATACTTGGCTAGGTTGTGTTTCATCCCTCCATGGATGTGGATGGCCTTTCTATCTAGATCTGTGTTTTTTGAATTCGTTGAATTGTCTCCACCATTGACTTCTCCAACCATTTTTCTTTCTCCCAATCAACAGCACTCTTTGTTTTTCTTAGCTTTCTATCCTTGAACACATGTTCTTCAGTTACTTTACTTCTTGTGATAATATTAACATCCACCACATTCACATTTGTAGTGACTATTTGTGTCTCAGCAACAGGTTGAACCTTTGCTATTGCCACAAATTTCCAATGAAACATCTTCTACATCTCAGCAAAATTTGGACAATTTGTCATTTTATGTCCATTCAAACCATAGATGTGGCATGCATATGAAGATGTTTTCTGTGATTTTTGACTTAGTTGTGTGGCCTTTTTAGTTGCCACCATGGTCTGTTCATTCTTCTTTCTACATGTTTTCACATTGTGATTCATCATCCCACAATTTGTGCAACATTTGTTAGTCTTCCTTATATTACTTTGTGTTTTCACTAATGTTGCCTATTTGGTATTTTGTGGTATTGAAAGTGCATTCCTTATTTCTACAGTAGTCATGTCTTTTTCACACAACATTATCACCTCCTTATGTTGTTGTAGTGTTGACCGTTTCATCCTTATAATCTCAATTATGAGGTATGATTGCAAACCCATTCTAAACATAGTAGTCAAAAAATTATTTGTGGTTGGTACTTATAAACCATGAACCAACTTTTGAACCTGCTCATAGTAAACCTCCACCCTCTTAGTCTCCTCCTGCTTCATACTCTTTAGCTCCATGTAGATTTGCACGTCATTCTAAATCTTTCAATGATGTTTACAAAATGCTTGTGTGAGCTCTGAAAAAATATAATCAGGGAATTTTGATATGTAATTATGACACCAATTTCATGTTGTATCTCAAGCATATAACTAAACACATTGATGATATACTCTTCAAAAGTCTTTACATTTGTTTTTACTACAAAATTGAACACCTTGACATGAGCATTTGGATCAACATTTTGTTGAAAATCAAGATACTTAAAAGTTACTCTTTTTGGCCTAACATAATGGCCATATCCATGATCAAGAATTGGTGTAGTTACAGCAAATGGTTCTTAATATCCTCTTCTTGGATTGATTACATCTACACTTCTATACCCTCTAGCAGCCATTAAGTTCATTGATGGTCAATCTACAATCCTATTCACATGAATAGTCATTATCAAACAAGTAAACATGTCTCCTAACAACTCCAATAATTATTGTTGGTAATGCCAAATTCCCATTCAGTTTCCTTCTTACCAAGACTCCACCAAGTCCACTACCCAGTTTTGCTATAGATCCAATTAATATTCCCCTTTTCACAACATCCATGATGGGTGCAACAACCATTTCAACTCCTTTGGTTGTTATACTTGCTTCAAGTGATTTGGTAACTATTACTCCAATAGGTTGTCTCCAAGTTTCAACAATTACCATTTCTGACACAATTAGTGAAATGTTGACTCAAGGGCAATGATGTTCCATTCTATGGTTACCCATTAGTATCCTTTGTGGTGCAAAATGTGGATGTAAATGCACCTTTCATTATCTGCTCCTCGTCTGAATAGATGGATAAATTTGTCAACTCTATGGTCCCAATTGGCTTCCCAATTCCATGCCTCTTAATATATTCTGAACTACAAGAATTTTTGGTTCCTATTTCTATGGTTGATCCATTAATGTTCCTACCAAATTTTGTAATTCCACACGTCTAGTGACGCGCTCCCAAGTCCCAAATTAACCCCAAGTTGGGACTAAGTCACTCAAATTGCGGAATTTCGAGACTTGGGGCACGCTCCCGACTTCCAACACTAAAGGGGGTGAGAGGGGCATGCTGAAAGCTCCGAAATAGACTAGGAAGAGGGATAAGCTTACTCAATTACACGGTCCTGCATCCAAATCCAACCAACAAGTTGGTTAGAACTCATTCTGCACCCTTTTGGTGTTGGGACAAGCCACGAACTACCTTGGACTCACTTGACTCACCACGACCCGGACTCGAGGGAAGCCACCACCTTCCCCCATATAGTATTCTCTGTAGCTCTCTACCGCACTTGCATCCAAATGGTTTTTTTTCCCCGGACTCCCAAAGTGGAGTCCCGAAACTGTCCCGATTTGGACTCTTAGAACTTTGGACGCTCATAACTCCTCGCCCCAAACTCGGATCAGGACGAGCTCTAAACCAAAGTTGTAGCTCTCCTCGAGAGCTTTCCAAGGGTGTGTCGCACTTCACCTGCACACACCGGAATCGGGTCGATTCCCGACTTTTAGTGGTCGGGAATCAAATTGCCAGTTTGACTCCCGGCCCTTCTTTTGACCATAACTTATGTTGTAGATGTTCAAATGGCTCATGCGATGCCATTTTGGACATCTACACTTTAAGACCTTTCCAACGGTATAAAGAACGCCTCAATATGAGGTGTTTTGACCCCTACAATAGCGCTCTGAGTTTTTGGGAGTCCCGGAGGACTCCCAAGTCCCATTTTCGGGAGTGTGAGTGGGGACCTCACACTTCCCTCAAAGTGGGGTTGCGACATCTAACAATACATGCTCTAATGTGAAAAGGAACAAAAGGACAATCCATGATCGCATGTCCTTCTTCTTCATAGAATGCACAAACCCTTGAAAGTAATCTAACCATCTTCAAATCCACATATTTCATGATCCCATGTTTCAGTTGTGTACCTAGTTTCATCCAACTTTGGATTCCTTTGATGTGAGTATGATTGTGGTACTTCATCTAACACATTCACATGTGCATCTACATACTCAGATGATCGTAGGTAATTTTCCTAAATCTCCTCAACCACATCGATATTGGTGTTTTCTTCCACCACCCAATCTTCCATTGCTTCATAGTAATCTGGAGATGCAAATTGATACACAAACCTAGGTTGTATGCCTCTTGTAACATCCCTTCTGCAGCTAGTCACCAACCCAAGACTTGAGATTTCTTGCAATTGATCAAATACTACAAAAATTCCTACTTCATTTTGATCTTTTCAACTCTAAACCACATATTATGGCTAAGAATTATATTACACCCACTCACCTGGGTCAGTAGTCAACTGCATCTATCTCCATGGAGATTGTCATATGTAATTATGCTTTCTTTGAAGACCCCTAGTCCATACTTCATGTCATACCACCTCTTGTGGTAGAAACGACATGTGCCCTACAGGTCCTTCCTCTATTCTCATAACTCGTTTGTCCAACATCAAATTCCGATATGGGGTTTTTGTAAGCCTAGCATACTCCTCTCCACTTTCAAGATTGTCTTCTTTTTTTCTTTAAATAATTTATTGATTTGTCTCCAAATCTAATTATTATTGTAAACTTTGGGTCACCATCTGATTCATCTTGTTTCAGAATTCTTCATCTTCAAAGTTTGTAGATTGCACTATAATCCTTATAACGTCAACCACTTAGACCTTTGAAAGTTTTTAACATACCCCTGTAAATTCTAAATTTTTAAAAAAACAACACTACAAGTCTGAAAACTCTCATTTATAGTATAACAACAAAAATTGTGAAATTTGTTATTGTAAAAAAAACAAAAAAAAATTTCACCATTAGATGGTCGCCAAATGGTAGAAGTGAAATTTAATTCTTGCAAAATTATTCCACACTATTGTAACAACAAATTTGCATTTCAAAAATACATTATAAAAAACTCCAAAAATAATATTATAATTCATTTCATCAATTCTAATACTACAAAAAATTCACACAATGATATAAACATAGAATTCAGTGCAGAAGTCTATGCTTCTCTATATTATTGAAAACATGAATCAAAGTTACAGTAGAATCCCATGTTCAGTTGAAAAAAATCTAAAACAACAATTAAAATTTGTGGTATATCCAAAACAGAATCTATGGTTTTCTACCACAAGTACTTACAGCTCCTCTCATTCTTCCCTCAAAATTGTGTTTAAGAATATCCTTTTTTTCCAGAATCTCTCTTTTAGGGCAGTCCCAAGTTTCCTCATCATGACTCAAAACCAACAAAAATTCAAAATTCAAACTGACAAAGTTCCTTGATCAATCCCTATCCTAAGTGCTTGTTCATCCAAAATCATGTAATCATCCAACCCCCTTAACAAAAAACAATCTAACCACATTGTTGGTGAAATCTTTTGCTTGTTTTTGTGTATACTATGTGGATGGTTTTTGAGACCAATGCTTGAATTTGCCACGGACAAGACTTTGGATCTCTAAACACTTGTAACCGATTGACATTCAATTTGTCAGAAAAGCAATGTACAAATAGTGGGATGAGGACTAGGAGTATGGTGTTGATGGAACTGAATTGGCCATGACATTGGACATGGGCGATAACTTTGTTGTGAATGCAGAGGTGGGCAACAATGAAAATGCTGACTACTAGATCATTTGTTGCACTAAGCATCTTCATAAGGTGAGAAAAGCTTTCAAATGTCAATGGGGCATAGAATTTGAAGGTGATGATGTTGTTACTGGGAAATATTACCAAAAGTGGGGAAATTTATATTCATATTATGTTTTTAAGGATTCCCATATTGTTTACATGCATGCACATTTAGTAAGGGCTGTGAAATTTTTGATGCCACCAAAAGACCATTGAGTTCAAGGTAATGACCCAATATATGAATTGTTAATGATTCAATAATAGGCATTAGGTTAGAAATTGCTACCTTGGAAACTAATGATTAATTTGATGAATACTGATCAATTCATGTGTTTCAGAATTGATGTCTTGATTTGATGTTAAGTCACAGGTTGTTCAGAGCAATATTTGGGTTATGGTCATTAAGGTTCAAATCCCCTCTGAACATCACCGGTTTAGATCAAGTCTTTACAATGTAGATTCCTAAATTTGATATGATGTATCATGCAACTTGTGACTATAGTTTTAACAAAGCGTAATGTGAATGCTTATATGCAAATGGGCTTAAATTTGATAATTCATCTTTCAAGTAATATTGTTATGGCATAATTTCACATGCAGAAGAGTTTACTTCAATGATCTCCTTCACAAATATTACAACATTTCTATCATAATCTGAGGAAAATAGATGTAGTTTATTTCTATTTCATGTCTTTTAGTTGGTAGCTGTTGAAATATTCAAGTTAAGAAAACCAATGTTTACTTTCATCTCTTATGCAATTGCATTTTAAAGTGATAGCTCTAACTATTGATATTTGCTAACATAAGGGACAGATTGTACACATTTTGGATTGGGTGTTGGCTCTTCAAGATGAAATGCAAAGGCTTAAGTTACAAGGATTGTTCAACATTAAACCTCAAATTGTTGTGGTAAGTATGTATGTTTTATTTAAATTTTTTTCATCTTCTTTTCCACCTACTTACTCTTGTTTTATATCAATCAACTATAAATTTTTGGTCCTACATTGTGGCATCAATCCAAATAAAATATCAATTTGGTGAATCAATCTCCCAATGCATTTTGTCTTTCACCTACAAGTGTCATGAAGCTAGGACTTGAATAATTGATATTTTTGCTTTTGTTGTTAGAAAATTATCTTTCAATTATTTTTATTAGGGGATTAGAGCTTGAAAAGATGAAGAATTAAAATAAAATTATAATAATAACTTTGTATAAAGGTTGGAGGTTTGAACCCCCTTGAATATACAATAGTTTTATTTTTTCTATGGCTTTTATGAAAAACATTCACTACTACAAAATGTGGGTGTAGTTCACTAATCCTCATTCATTAGAACAATGAATTCATTGCTTTTTCACTGGTCCATGTTCACTACAATTAGTGAATTTGTTAACAAATAGGAGATCTATTCAAGTGCAAACATAAACCTTCATTGAAAGGAGACTACAACATAATGCTCACAACACAAAACATAACATCAAGAACTCTCCAAGGTTCTTGTCACATGAAATACACAAACTCGTGCAATGAAGAAAAAAAAACCAAACCATCAACACCAAGGTATTTAACTAAAAGACCAAATCACAAATAACCAAACTAAAATAAGTAACAAAAGTAATTCAACCTTGTGAAAGTAACCTAGTTACTTTCCTACTCCAATAACTAATGAAACCTAACTAGTTGAACTTGAATTCTCAACACTCCCCCTCAAACTCAAATCCACTTCTAGTACACCAAACATTTTTCCTAACTTCCTTAGCTTCTGTACTTAAAGCCATTGTGCAAATGTCAGCAAATTGATCTTCGATATTGACATAAATAAGGTCAATTTCTTTTGCTAAAACTTTTTCTCTAAAAAAGTGGTAGTGCACCTCAATTTGCTTTCTCCTAACATGATAGATCGGGTTGTTAGCAAGTAATATGCTACTAATGTTATCACAATAAATGACAACATGAGCATCCACTAACTGTCCCAAATCTAAAAGTAATTTTTGTAACCAAACTACTTCACATGCAACAATTGCTACACCTCTGTAGTCTGCTTCCGTGCTTGATAATGCAACTGTTGGTTGTTTCTTACTGCTCCAACTAATAGCACCACTTCCAAAAGAAAACATGAAACCATTAGTTGATCTTCTATCTGAAATATTGCCAACCCAATCAGCATCCGTGTATCCATGTACTTATAACTAACTCTTGGCTTCATAAAAAATTCCACACTACAAGGTATGTTTTATGTACCTCAGTATGCGCCTCACTGCATCCAAATGTGGCTTTCATGTTGTTTGCACGAATTGACTTACCACTCTAATTGCATAACTCAAATCTGGCCTTGTGATGGTCATGTAAATCAAACTCCCCACTATGTGTCTATACATAGTGGTATCTTCCACGAGGTCTCCTTCATTTGCATTTAACTTCACATTTTGCTCCAATGGAATTGAAATGGGTTTACAACCCGTCATCCCATATTCAGACAATTTGTTCAAGGCATATTGCCTTTGTAGTAACCATATCCCTTTAGGGGACTAGATTACCTCAATGCTGAGGAAATAACGCAACTTTCCCAAATCCTTCATCTCAAACTTTTGCTTCAAAAGCTTCTTCAAATTAGAGATGTCGACATCACTATCTCCTATGATAATCAAGTCATCAACATAGATTACTATGATTACAATCCCATGATATGTCTTTTTCACATATAGTGAAAAATCTACATTGGATGTTTGAAATCCACTTGTGATAAGATATTGACCTATTTTGTCTTACCAAGCTCTAGGTGTTTGCTTCATCAAGTCGTACAAAATTTTCTTTAACCTACAAACCAAATTAGGATGTGTTTGGTCCACATAACTTAGTGGTTGTTCCATGTAAACTTCTTCTTATAAATCTCTATGAAGAAAAACATTTTTTACATCCATTTCATGTAAAGACCATCCTTTTGTTGCTGCCATAGCAATGATTGCTCTTATAATTGTCATTTTGGCAACTAGACTATAGGTCTCCTCATAGTTTATGCCATTAGTTTGGGCATAGCCTTTGGCAATTAATTTTGCTTTGTATTTGCTCACAAATCCATCTGCATTGTGTTTGATTTTGTACACTCATTTACACCCAATTGCTTTCTTGTCCTCTAATAAAACTACCAATTCCCAAGTAGCATTAGTATCCAAAGCTGCCATCTTTTCATCCATGGCATTGTCCCATTTAGGGTTTCCAATCGCTTGTTCAAAATAAGTGGGTTCAACCTCATATATAACTCTCACCATGTATGCATAATGATGAGCTACAAAGCCATCATATGTGAGTCTTTGTACAGGGTACTTGACTCGTGTGGATCTTCGTACTTCACTGTTGTTGTCAAGTGTTTTCAAAACTTTCTTGGCCATTCGAGCTGCAGGAGTAGTAATTGAAAGGATTCTTGATTCTTCACCCACACTCTTCTCTCAATCACTTGACTCATCATCTACATGAGGATTTCTAGATGATGTTTGAGAACTACCATGTACAATGTTTGAAGATTTTAATTTTCCTTTCCATGGAGTGCTACTGGACCCACTAATTGAAGACTCTTGTGGTCCACTGATTATTTGTGATTCTTGTTCCACATTTGATGAAACATCACCATTTCTAACCTCTCCATCTTCTGCTACCTTCAATAGTGAGTACTAGCTAACCATCTCATCAAACACAACATTTTTACTCACTTGCAACTTCCGAATGGAAGGATTAAAGCATCTATATCCTTTTTGTTCTAAGGAATATTTAATGAAAATACACTTCTCAATTTTTGGGTCTAGTTTTGATCTCTTCTCATCAGGAACATGCACATATGCAATGCAACCAAACACTCTGAGATGTGAAACATTGTGTTTTTTGCCTGTGAATTTTTCTTCAGGTGTCATGCCATGAATTGCCACTATGGGTGTTCGATTCATGATGTAGACTGTAGTTGCTACCGCTTTAGCCCAAAAGTAATTTGGCAAATTCTTCTCATTTAACATGGCACGTGCTATTTCTACAATGTGCCTATTTTTCCTTTCAGCAACTCCATTCTGCTGTGGGGAATAACGACATGAATATTTCCTTTGAATCCCATGCTCCTTCAAGTACTCATTGAATTCATTTGAAAAATACTCTCCCCCTCCATCGAACCTTAGGCACTTGATGCTCACACCCTTCTCCTTCTCCACCATTGTTTTGAAATTCAAAAAATGTTGAAACACTTCACCTTAATGTTTCATGAAGTAGACCCACACCTTCCTTGTGTGGTCATCAATGAAACTCACATAGTACTTGCATCCTCCAATGGATTTTGTCTTCGTGGTCCATACATCTAAGTGGATCATTTCCAAAGGTTTGGAACTTAATGAATTGTATGTGCTGGGAATGGATGCTTAGCTTGTTTCCCCAATTGGCATGTTTCACAAACTTCTGACATCACCTTTTTTGTTTCAAATTTGGGAAGGCCTCCAACAAGATTTTCTTTCTCCATCAGCTTAAGACGTTGGAGATTAACATGGCCATCCCGCTTGTGCCAAATTCTAATGTCTCCAACTCCTTTTCCATGTGTGAATAACATGGAATTCACCTCAGGCATTTCACATCCAAGGTGAACATTCATCCATTCCTTTCTCCTTTTGCAATCAATTTGCCTTGGTTCTTCATGTTTTCCACAAAACATCCATTTGGGTTGAATGTCACCTATAAACCTTGTTCCACCATCTGGCCTACGGAGACCAAATTTTTTGTTATGGTTGGAACATGAAGTACATCTTTCAGGTACTTTGTTTGCCCATCTTGCATGGACAATGGCACCTTGCCAATTTATGTGATGGGATGTGTAGTGTCATCACCAATTTTCACAAACCTCGGTGTCTTCAAATCTTTTTTGTCTCTAAATCATTCTCGATGACTAGTCATGTGGTTTAAAGCTCCAAAATCCACATACCAAACATTGTTGTCTGATACACTTCCTATCATGGAATTTGCCATTTGTTGCATCACAAATAGTTGCTCATCACTTGATTACTAGTCAATGCATAATTCCCTTGTTGTAGCTTTCCATTTCGTGCATCATGCTCCCTTTGATAATAGTTTTTTGCCATGTGCCCAAGTTTCCCACAATAGTAGCAATTTGAGTCGCTATTTGGTTGTTGACTTCGATGACTTCCACCACAACCTCCACAACTTCCTCGACTTCCTCTTCCTCCAAAGTTTTTTCGTCCACCTCCATGAGCTTGACCTTCATGTTGATGATGTCCACCATGCGAATTTCCGTGTCGACCTCAATATGAAGTTTTACCACCTCTACTTCTACCTCTATTGGTATTTGAATAGAAAGCACTTTCTTGTGATCCTCCATTGGATGAAGTACCAACAATTCTCATCTCTTCACTTATAAATAATGTTATTAAGTCTTGGAAATTGGGAAATGTTTCTTGAACTGCAATTGAAGTATGAAACTGGCTATAGTCTTTTCCAAGTCCATTCAAGGTGACGACCACTCAAGGTGACGGCCACTAAATCTTCATCATCTACAAAGGCTCCTATAGATGCAAAAACATCTGCAAGGTTTTTCACCTTTGTAGAATAGTCATTGATGTTCATTTTGTTTTTTTGTAAATTATGCAATTCTTGCTTAAGTTGCATTTTGCGGGCTTGTGTATTGGTGCTATACATCTTCACCAATGTATCCCAAGCTTGCTTGGGTGATTTTACATCTTGAATATGCACAATCATGGAATCATACACACTCACAGAAAGCCAATACAAGACTTTTTTTGTTTTTTCATGCCAAGTTTTATTGGCTTGAATTTGTTGTTGTGTAGGGTTTTCTGGGAGAAGAGGTTCTTTTTCATCACCAATTATGAATTCCCAGTAGCCTTTCCCTGTCAAGAAATTCATAATCCTAAATTTTCACACTTCGAAATTGTTCTTGTCTAGTTTCTCAATTGCAATTTGAGAAAGATCGTCCACCATCTCTCAAGGCAACATTCAATGTCTTGGGGTTTCACAAATGATTTTAATTCCTTCCTTGGGTTTTTAGGATTGGGATTAGGGTTTTCCTTCTTTAGGTTTATAGGATTAGGGTTAGGGGTAAGGTTGAACAAGATGGACCTTGCATATGTATGTATGTCTTGAGTATTATACGAAATTCTATACTATACATAGGTTTTACATATATGTATATTATCGTATAATATTTCGTATGGTATTAAGTATATGATTACATACCACACTTTTGTATGAAGGTCTTGATAATGTATTTTTGTTTCCCAATCTTCAAACTCCTTCCTTCAAGTTCTCCCAAGTTATATTTGCTCCACTTCAAAAAATTATTTTGATGTCTTTTCAAAACAAACTTCCATCATAGCAACTTTGCAAAGCTACACCGCTCACATATGACCTTGGATCGATCTGAAATGGTGCTGAAACATGAACAACTATGTCTATTACCTTCTCTCAAAATTTTAGCTCATTTAATTTCATAAAATGAGAGATATTAGTACTTCCTTGAAGTCACCTCAAAGTAGGACCTAAACATAAAATGACTTACAACTTGCTTTCAGTAATTCCAAACTCCTTGAGATTTTGGGAGACATATTAGATATATGTTTTCTATATCTATTGATGATGACCATAAAGAGTTATCACTTTCAAAAGGAACTGACTTCAAAACTAAAATTGAAACTTTAAATGCTTGGATCTCTCTCAATATAGATCCAAATGACATGAAATTTCTCTCACATATATATTCCTTTATGATCTATATGATCCCAAAGCTACAGATTCAAAAAAGTTCAAACAAAGGAGATATGACCAAAAAACCAAATCTAGCACAAAGTCTTCAAAGGCTCATAACTCTCACAAAACATATCCTTTTCTTTTGAACATTTGAGAATAGAAGAAGTGTCTTATAGTCTTCTATAATCTTTCCAAGTTTCACTTCAAGATCTTTTCACAGTAGATCTAGATCTAGATTTAAAGATTTAACTTCCACAACCTTGATATGTTGATATCCTTTCACTTTTTTTTTTTTTTTTCCTTTTCACATTCTTTCCTTTCCCCATTTCTCTTTTGCACTTGACAAACTCTTATGATATCACTAGAGACTTTCTAGCTCTAGATCTCTTTCAACTTTCTCATTCAACAACCTAAGCTCTAATACCATGTTAACAAATAGGAGATCTACTCAAGTGCAAACATAAATCTTTATTGAAAGGAAACTACAACATGATGCTCACAACACAAAACATAACATCAAAAACTCCTCAAGGTTCTTGTCACATGAAATACACAAACTTGTGTAATGAAGAAAAAAGAGAACCAAACCATCAACACCAAGGTATTTAACTAAAAGACCAATGACAAATAACCAAACTAATATAAGTAAAGAAAATAATTCAACCTTGTGAAAGTAACCTAGATACTTTCATACTCCAATAACTAATGAAACCTAACTAATTGAGCTTGAATTCTCAACACTCTATAGTTAGGGACATTAGATGACATGCCCCCAAACTTTTTAAAAGACCCAATTGTGGGTCCCATAACGAAACAATGTAAAAAGAAGAAAGTTGGGGCATGTTCCCTAATTCATAGCATTTCAAGGGTAGGAGGGCGTGGTGGAGCTTTGGGATGGGACTAGAATGAATTCACAAGTGAGAGTTCAAGATGAGATCGATATGCACAACCAAGAAAAAAAGGCGATTAATGCAAGTTGAATGGAAAAGGTGCGACATATTTAATAAGGACAACTTCAATCACGAGTTTTACACAACCCACAACCTTTGGGAGGAGGCATCACTCCCCTCCCCTATAGTATGTTTTGTGTTCTTTGCGGGGACTACATCCAAATGTCACTTTTCCCTAGGACTCCCAAGTGGGAGTCCCAAAACTAGGACTTTTGTTGTCCAAAAACTTTGGATGTTCATATCTTTCTCAAATCAAGTCTATTTTGAAAATGCAAGAGTAATATCTTATAGACCTGAAAAAGATCTTTTCAACGGTGTATAGCACGCCTCAATCGAAGCTCATTCAACCTTTTCTTTCAAGGGGTTTATGGTCGGGAATCAAATTCCCAATTTGACACCCGCCCCTTCTTTTGATCATAACTCATGCAAATCAAATTTAAATGAATAATAAGAGGGCATTTAAGCATTTAAGCTTCAAGAACTTTCTAATGGTTTCATGGGGGATCAATTTGGTGCTTGTTTTCCTTTTCAACCAAGGTTTTGAACATTCACAACTCTTGCATGAGTGCAACTCCCAAAGTGAGAGTGCACTTGAGAGTCATTGAGCTCCATCCCTTGCACTCTCCCCCATATGTAAGAATGTGTTTCACACCTAAACACATTCTCTTGGCTTCATGGGCCCTTGCACTTCATGTTTAATCATGAACCCAATGTTAGGGTTGCGACATTAGATCAAGTACCAAAACCCACATACATAATGGTAGCATTACTGGAATCTAATTGTAAATACTAGATCAATGTAATCAAATGTGACTCCAAAGGACCTGCATCACTTTTATATGGTTCCAAAGGACTTGGACATTACTTTTATATGGCTATAAAGGACTTGGACATTGCTCTAGAGGGCCTTCCACATTAAGTTTCATTAATATAATATATTTTAAACTATTGTATAAACAACTAACTAAATTGTACCATCATGTTACTTGTGAGCCACATGAAAAACATGAACTATGCAATTTATTCCTACACAAAATGAAGTACATTTGTGCAACAAGTGAAAAACCTACTATAAGAATATGATGTATAATGCACATGTATGGAAAATTAATTATCCTCGCAAAATTTGAAACTATAAGCAAGTTTGCTTAAGGTTTAAGGAAGTAATTTAGTACTTACAATGTGTAGGATGCAAGGCTTCAACAAAATTTGCAACTACATTTCATAGAGATTTGTTAACCCTTTTAATCTTTGAATTGTCCAACAACACACTGATTTGGTTGAAACCTTAATTAGTGAGCCACTATTGCATGAAGGGTTCCCCACACCCTAGGGTTATACACTTTGTTGTTTTCCTTGCCAAATATATAATGATATAAAATGGGTGATAAATGCACCCGCACAAGGTCAACACAAGATTGTTGCAAAAGAAGAATAACCCACATATTGGACATGGATTAACAAAAAAAACTCCAATTGTATTAATGGGTGGTGGGGTTTTCTATTAGTAGTGGCATGACATATGCTCCTGAACCTTGCACATAAGCTAGACTTAGTGGCCTAGACTTTGAACCACTATTTGGTGCGACCACTTTTCAAATATAAAACATTAAAATCCAGCCTAAAAATAGAATGCAACTTCTCATGCACATCTTTAAGCTCAACTTCCCCATCATTAATCTTGTTAAGTTCCCTCTTCACTAATAATTCATGAAACTGCAAATTTGATTCAACAACTTTCAAACTTGTAATGAATGTAGTAATAATAGATCTTGTTTTGTCCAACTTTGTTGGATTTGAACAACCTTTGCATTTACTTTCGCAAGTAGCCAATTCTTTTCATAATTCCTTGGTTTTTTTTAATAGCAACTCAAAATTCTTTTCAACTCCCTACAAGGATCACTACAAGAAATCACAATTTTTCAAAAGGCCAATTTGACCAAAATGTCCACATTGACCAAAAGGTATGTCCATTGTGACTAAAGGTTTAGGGCATGAAAAATACATGTTACATTTTCCCAATGCATGTGACTAAAATGACCTATTTGACCAAATGTCAAGCCAAAGATTTGGTCAAAATGGCCATGGCTTAATCAAATTGGCCATATTGAATGGATAGGGTTTAGTCAAATTAACCATCCTAATTTGACCCTTAATCAAACTGACCATTATGATTTGACACTTAATCAAATGAACCATATTCATTTGATGACTTAGCCTACTTGTTAAACCTATTTTTGACAATTAAAAGCTTGAAATCTTCCAAAAATTACAACTACTACAAATCTTCTTTCTTTGAAAGGTTCTTTTACAATAATTTTTAAAAAAAATATTACTTCCAAATATATTAGGCCTCTTTTTAGTTGGTTCTCTTTAATCATTTTCTCCTCTCACTAAACTATACCTTTTCTTCAAAAAAATTTGCAATAATAGAATGGTTTACATACACATGTTTTTACAATGTAGTTATTCCATTTGCAATTTTATATAAAATTAAACATTTCTTTGCTTTTATTTTTGGGTTCAAAATTAAAATTGGATTTTATAACTCAAAATACAACTTATGACATGAAGAATTTCAAGCAAACATCCTTGTTATCATTAACATAATAAAATGCCCAACACAACAATGCATTTTTATTGTTAGGTTTCCAAAACTTTCATAGATTTTCCTTCATTTTATCTTCATTTTTGATTTTTTGCTTAGTTATGTTTGAAAACTTGCATTTGCTTCATTATATTACAAAGTCCATTCTCACTTCATTCATGAAAACATCACATGATTATTCATTGATTTCATTTTCATTTTCAAAGGATTGTTCCATATTCAATTTTCATAAAAAAATCGCTTGATGAATAAAGGAAAAAAATAGTCCTATGAAATAACTAAATACTGCAAACATTTACAAGCAAGAACTAAGGATGGGCATTTCAAAGCAAATTAATCTGCCAAAGAAGGCATTTACAAACAAATAGTCATATTTTTCTCCTCTCACCATTGAACAAAATTACAATAATTATTATTTTTTGTTATGTTTAGTATATGGGTATGAATTCTTAGATAACAAGAAAACAAACATAGAACTAGAAAAAGAAACAAGTGAATTTTTTTTTAAAAAATGAAACAAATAATAAAACCAAAGTGAAAACAATAAAATAAAATAAACTGATTTTTTTTTTTAAATGACCAAATAAAATGATTTTTTTCTTTTAAAATTAAATGCAAAAAAAGAAACATAAATTGTAAAAAAAACCAAACAGGAATATTAAAAAACAAATTTATTTCAAATTTTATCATGGTGGAGCATGGAGCTTCAACTTTCATTGTTTTAGTACTTGCACATAGTAGGAAGCAGGAGTTCACACCATACACAATTAGAAAATGCAAAGTAGTAGCAACACTTAGTAATGTGTGAAACAATGAAATAGTAGAAAGTATCCAAGGGAAGGTACTTGAAGGTTGAAATGTGAGTAGTAGCAATAGCAATGCACAAAGCATGAATAACATTGACAATGTAGCAACATTGTGATGTGTGAAATGCAAGCAATAAGCAACACCACCAGTAAAACATGAAGCACGAAAAACACCACTACTAATGATATGCAAATGACAGTAATAGCACAAGCGATGCATGAACAACAATAGCAACATGCATGCATGAAATGCGACCAAGATGAGCAACACCTAGTGTGTGTGAAACATGAGCAATAATAACACATGGCATGCATGAAGCTCGAACAAGAGCAACAATACCACTAACAATGTGTGAAGCACAAGCAACACAAAAAATGTGTAAAACTCAAGTAATAAAAGCACCATTACCAATGCATGGAACATGAACAATAACAAAAGAAATAAGAAAACAACACCACCACGACTAGTAATATGTGAACAAAAATAATAACATAGGCAATGCATGAACAACAATAGTAGCATTGGGCATGCACAAAATGTGACCGAGACGAGCAACACCAAGCATGTGTGAAGCATGGGCAACAATAACACTTGGCATGTGTGAAGGTTGAACAAGAACAATAATCCCATTAGTAATGCATGAAACACAAACAATAACAACACAAAAATTGCGCAAAATTTGAGTAGAAAAAAACACCACTGCCAATGCATGAAGCATGAACAATAGCAAAAAGAAACAAGAGACAAAAAAATAAAAATCACGCATCAGAAAACACATAACACAAAATGACAACAAAAGTGTGAAAAATAAGGGGAGCCATTTTATGGCATTGAGAACTGCTTCTTCAATGACTAGCCCTATTTTTGAACTTAATATAACACTTAAACTAAATTTAATTATAACAAATGACCCTAATATAACCTTGGCCTCCTGATAATTAAATTTGGGTTTCTATGAAAAAACCCATCCAATTTTCATTTTTAAAAAATAAATAAATAATGGGGAGCGATTCTTATGACCAATTCTCACATGAATGAAAACCCATTGGTTTTCAAAATGAAAATTAGGTTAACCTTCGACAATTGCCCAACACTTGATAAAACATCATCTAATATGGTTTCACAAGATGACTCAGAACAAGATGATGCAAGGAACATACCATATAAACAAGCACTTGGATGTCTAATGTACCTTATGGTCTACACAAGACCCAATTTGTCATATTCAATAGGAATACTTTCACAATTCTTGATAAATCCAAGGCAAGTTCATTACTAAACTATGAAAAGAATAATCATATATCTCAAAGGCACTTTGGATTATCAATTTGTATATAAAAGGGATGTTATGGAAGAAGGAAAGAATGTCAAGTATGTTAGTTTAATTGTTCAGTTAAGTCCTAATTAATTAAGGATAAATTAGGTTAGTTAAACTAATTAATTAATATCAAACCAGTTCATGTGTGAACGAGTTTTAGGATATTTGTCATGGGATATAATCTCATCTTGTGTGTCCTCAAATCACTTTTGGTGATTTGAGATTCCAAAGCATAGTTTTTGCTTTGCAATTTTTTTGTTATCCAAATGTTTTAGTTTTTTATGTTTTGGGGTTGAATTCTTGCATTGTTGCAAGTGAGTTAGTCTTTTGAATCACCAAAAGTCTAGCTAGTTGTTTTTGTGTTACAACTAGGCTAGAGTTGCTTTAACATTGGGTTTTTTTGGTTTTTTGTTGTGTGTGTGTTATGCATAGGAGTTTGGGTTAGTAGCAAGTGTTGTGTTGTTTGTTTTGGTTTTGTAGGAAATTTGCTTGATTTAGAAGAAGCTCACTTGGTGATTTTGATGTTTTTGTACTTGTTTTTCGTGTACAACTCCTTTGGGAGTTGAATTCAAATAGGGCCAAATCCTTGGAGTTCAAAAGTTGTGCAAAGTTGGGGAAGAAAAAAAAGGGGGGCATTCAAAAACATCAAAGGAGGGCCCCTAGTTTTGTCCAATGAAAGTCCCCGCCCTCTTTCCGAGTGCAAATTCTTTAAAATGTACCAAAATCTTGTCACAACGTTACCTTTTTTATATTTAGTCCTTTTTTACCTTGTAAAACCACATTTATGGATGATTATGATGGAATCTAAAATTGTAATAGTCTAAAATATAGTCCTTCAAAAAAATTTAACAACTTTTGATTCATTATTTTTGTGGGGATCAAAATATAGGGTAAAAAAGGACTGCAATAAGGACTAGGCTTTTTTCATCTTATGTGGTACACATTAAAAGATTTTCACCCTTCTTATTTTTATTTTATTTTATTTTTCTCCACCTCACCTTCCCTTTTCTATGTCCCCCTTGTGGTATTCAAGTAATTGATGACAACAACACATGCACACTACCACTTTGCCATCGCCAATGTTGTCTCTAGTCGTTGGGAGGAAAAAGGAAAATGGGGGGGCCCATTGCCACCCTGCGTTGATGGGGTTGTGGTTGCACTACCACATAGTTGACTACAACAGTTGTTGTAGCTGTTGTAGCAATGTAAAGGAGAGAGAAGAAGGAGGGGGAGCTCCTTTTTCAAGTTTCCTTGGTGTGTGTGTTTTATTTTTTTGGTGGTGTTTTCGAGTGGCAATGGCTAGAGTAGAAAAGGAGGAAGAAAAAGGAAAGGAGGCGAGGAAGAGAAGGAAAGGAGGCGAGGAAAAGAAGGAAAAGAAAACAAGTTGGGGGGGTGGCAGTGGAGAAAATCAAACTCTAGCCACCATCATTGGGAGCTTGAGCTTTCTTTCGAACCTCCAAGGTTTAAGCATGAATGGAGGCTCATGTGCCTTGGGGGAGGATTGGGATAAAAAGGGTACGTCGGGTGGCTCCAATCCGAACCTCCCTTTCTATTTTTCATTTTTTTCCAAATTCCCAAAGCTAGGGCGTAGGCTTGGCACCAATCCAAACCTGCCAACAGTTTTTTTGAATTTTTTTGTTCATCCATTTGAAATATTCCATCCAAATTTTGGATGAAAAAAATCATCCATCTAGCTAGGGGTAGCTAGAGGGTGAACATGTGTTGGTGATTGTGTCCATAGGCTAGTAAGTTAACATCCCACCTATGAGCATGCATTGGATGATTTGACACCTAAAACTAAACAAAAAATTCATTTTTATTTTCATTTTGGAATTTTCATCTTTGGAAATTCATATCACTTTGCATATAGAGTCAAATTGACAAACCATCTACACTGCTAAATTTTTGGAGAAGAAAATTATATGCATGTGAAGTTGCAATTTTTTTGTTTCCAAAAAAATTTGGAGGCCAGAGGTTGATTTGGCAACAATGGAATCATTTTCCATTCAACTCTGGGAATTTATCTCTCACCCATATGAAGGTGGAATCATGAACTTTTCTAGTAATTAGTTCTTAGTGAAGAGCACCACTAGCGTGGGAGTTTTCACCTCAGTTGGAGATAGGCACTTTTGGAGGCTTATTCCAAGGCGTTAGGTGGTGTGTGGTCAACTTTTTTGTACCAAAAAGTTGGCAATTCAGCATTGTGTTGGTGAATTACATTTTTTGCACTTCATAGGTGGTGGAGTGCCATGCCATCAACAAACGCAAAGGATTTGAATTCCTGTTGTGATTCTTATGTGGGAATCACATAAGTGGAGATTTGTGTTACATGAAATATGCATTTCCATTCATGTTTGTTGAATTGCGCTTGTTGCATGTTAAGATGTTGGTGAGGTTGTCATATGTTCTCAGGGGCTAAGGGGATTACCAAGTTATGTGCCATTCGACTACAACTTGGGGGTGAACACATTTTTTGGTATTTTGTGTTTACTGTTCAACATGCGTGTCATTATTGTTGTAGTGAGACTATGGGTTGTGATTGGTGTGGTTAATGGTCGAACATGGGACAAGGTTACCACCTAATCCTAATCATTAAACAACTCCTATTTGATTCCTAGTTTCCCTAGACATGTTGATTAGGTTTTAGTCAAGGTTTAGGGTGTATTGAGAAGCGTAGTTGTGGATATGTCTAGATTTGATCACCAAGATGTCCCATTGCTTGTTGTGGTGAAATTAGGTTGATGACCAGTAGACCACTTTGTTGTGTTCACAATGTGCCTTAGTTTGGTGGCCTTATGAAATGTTTTTGTGGGTGCAAGTGCCCTAGCCATACATGTGCAACAACCTTGGGTTCAATTATGAGGTCTATGTTTTGGGGGTTTGGTTAAGTCGCAACAGGTTCAACATCCTTGTAGATTTAATTTGAACCATTATAGGTGTATCATCCTTTTGTGATTGGATTTTAGGGGGGATATCCAAGTCAGGGTTTAAGGTTCATCACGAAGGTGACACAAGATTCAAGGGACAATGACATTATTATTCGTGGTTTCACTAGACAAGGGGTGTGATTCAGACCACCCACACCGCCTTCATCATCATTAGGGGGAGATTATTAAAATTTTAAGATAAATATTTCTCCAAGGTTTGTTACCCCACCACTGTTGTGGGACATGGAAAAGATGTATGGAGCCACCAAAAGGCCTCGTCAATATTCGGGGGTGGTTAGCACCATTGAGCTAAATGATTGCATCCAAAAATTTGATAACTAGTGTGATATGCAGCAAATGCATAATCCCCAACACTTCACACCCTTCATGGCATGGAAAGGTTTGTTTCAACATTTGGAAGGGTTGCCTATGGATGATTATCATGAATTTAGGTGTGCCCATGAGATTTAAAATGAGGAGTGGCAACTATATTGGTCTCCAAATTATGTTTTTATCACTAGGAGAATTATGGCCCTAAGTGGTGTAATGGTAACTTCTAGCATGAGTTCGGAAAGTGGAAGCAAAAATGCCATCGGTAGTGGAACCACTAAAAGTGGTGGAACAACTAGGGGTGGTGGTGCAAGGGCATCCATTACTACAAGGGGTCCATTGCTTGCATTTAACCTAATTGTGGAATTCTTTTGTGAATTGCGACATAATTACAAAGGGGTTAGGATTGAGAAGTTGTGGAGTTTGTAAGATTTCCAACATAAGCCCCATGAGACTTTGCGAGAAGCCTATGCATGGATGCGTAGGTTGATCATGGTGACACAAAATGTCATTGAAGCCCAAGCAGTCTAGTTTTGGTATGGGATTTTGGATAATGAGCTTAAATGTCAGGTGTGAGATGCCATTTTATTACAACCTACCCAACCCACTTTGCAGTGTGTTTCAGTTGTCGGAAAGGATTGAAATGAACATGGTGGAGGAATGAGTGGTCACCCTTGGGTTCAACAAAGAAAACCCAAGGAATTATCCAACACCATTAGATCAACAATCACAAAGTCAACCCACCGAGGCTACACCACCCAAGGCCAAGGGGGCCAAACTAGACTTAGGTGGTGATTCCACATCCTATTTAACAAAACAAGGTGGAAAAGACAAATGTTAGAAGTGTGGTGGGCCTCACAAGAAGGATTGTCATAATCCACCATAAGCCACAACTTCCAACCCTAATGCCAGTTAGCCACGTTCCCATTCTCATGCAATGAGCATGATGCCAATCATTACTTCATACTTCACCTAGAATTATGGCAAGGCTAATCATAGAACACCAACACCAATAAGGGCCAAGGTTTTGGGAAGGGCTAAAAGGGGAAAGGTGCAGCCAACAAAGGGTTGGCCACTAAGCCAACTCAAGGCCAACCCAACACCATGGAAGCTAGGTTTGCACGGTTGGAGGCCCTAGTCACAAGCATGGCAGCCCGGGTGAAATCTATTGCATTTGGGCCAATGAAGGTTAAAGATAAGGAAAATGATTAATCATATGGGTTAAAATGCAGTTTAAAGATTTTTTTGTGAAGTTGGTTTTTTGGGATCAGTGGCACCAAATGAAATGATGCCATATATGTCAAAAGATCATGAATCATGGACAACAAATGATGGAAACCATGTTATGGTTCCAAATCCTAGTGAAATGATTTCCATAATTGCATTAGTGACAAGAGTTAGTACACAAATGCCAGAACCACGAGGTGTTGATGAAAGATTGGATCCTTGGTGTGGTGAGGCTCAACACCAAGTGTTGCTCCCATTATCATTTGTGTTAATAGACACCAATCCCAATCCCATTGGGGCATCAACTTCAGGTGGAGTGTCAAGGAAAGTGCCTAGTTTTATTCCTAGGTCCAAGGCACCCATAAGTTTGATGGGGGTGGCCAAAGCAGTTTATTAAGCAACATTGGCCATTTCAAGTATTTAACCAATAACCATGTTTTGCTTGGCGGCCACATTATGTGAAAATAGTGGAACACTAAAGGTTGGAGGACATTTTTGTGCCTCTTGTAGTTCCCCATCCAATTTTTGAGGTTAATCGCATGGAGGTGTCCAAGGTTCAACTTGAATCTTGGCATGTGGCTATGGCCAAACTTCATGACCGTCCAACACGGCCAGCTAGTGATCAAGCCAATGTTGTTCATGGGGTTGTGGTTATGCACAATAATGAAGGAATGGTTTAGTTGAAGGGGGGATCGGCACGATGATATTGACTCCTTAAAGTGTTGTTGGATTTTGGTGCTCAACCATTGATGTTGGCCAAAACTATTGTTGATGGTCTTGGATTGACTGATGCCGATCTTGACCCATGCCCATATCACATTTTGAAATCCATGGGTGGGTAAAAGAAAACACAAAGGTTAACCAAGCAAGAGATTATGATCTAGGGTGAAGGCACATTAAGGGGGTGGGGGGAGGGGGGGCCACTTTGGGCACTTTCATGACATGTATATAAAGTATATTTTTGCAAAATGTATTGCATTTAATTTTGGGTTTCGCATTTAGTGTTTGGGCTTGATATTTTGATTTTCACAAAGTTAATGGTATATAATATTATTATAAAAAAAAATTTAAAAGCTTAAATTCAAGGAATAATGAATATAATTATGGTATATACAATATAATAAAAACATGTTTTTATTTTTGGAATGCACTAGGTTTGGGTTTGAGTTACGCAACCAAAAAATGTTTGAAATGAAAATTTTAAAAATGACCCACCTCACATATCTTGTCCTCTTCCATTTGAAAGTGATAGTTTGTCAAAATGTTAATTTATCACTTACTTATTATCAACGCCCCCAAAAACACCCATTTGTGACATGATAATTATCAAACTCTTTACATTGCTCACAAACATGTTCCAATCATATGGAATCACAATGTTGAATAGATGTTACAAATTCTATGAAGACTAAAAATCATTTCAATCATTTTTTGAGTATATTTGCATTTTTTAGTACACAATGCTACACTTTTTTTGGCAAAAATATGCTTTTGGAATTGCACAATATAAGTTGGAAAAAGGAATTTTCTTTGTGATTGAGTTCTTTGTGTCATAATCTACCATATTATGCAAACATTTTGAAAAAATATGCTCCAATATTACCATGTTGAAGTTTAAACATGGACACCCTTGGAAAACAATGCAATGTGACAACATTTTTGGCCCCCATGTAGTGTGTTTTCACCCTTTAGGTTAATCCCAACAAGTTAACAGACTACACTACTATGTGAGCTCAAGCAATGGTCACGCATGCTACGTCCTATGATGTGTTGGTTGGAGGTGTGGTGTTACCATTGATTTTTGGGAGGAAACTACATATTATCGTCCAAGTTGGCAAACAGGAGTTATCCACAAGGCTTCATTACCAATGAGATTCATTGGGGGGCGAGTAAAAAAAATCTAACAAGTCAATTATGTTGGTTGGATTTTCAAGCCTTCCACATGGACTTGAATTGTTGGAAGGTAATGTCCATGACCAGGATGCCAATCATTCCAATTTCTCCATTGGATCCTAGGCCACCGTGGGGCACATTAATTGAACTCTAGGCATCGACTAGTCATTATATTCATCAAGCTTGGAACACTTTGCTATCACCAAACCCACAATCACTTGTGAACCTTGGTGATGGGCCTCCAAGTTTAAGCCCATTGGATATTAGGGTTATTCAATGGGATATGCTTACTTGAGTTGTTTGGGGGTATTGGTTCTATATTAACTGTAGTTTTTCAGTGGGGCATCCTAGTCCAAAGATACCATTATGTGGAAAAGGATCCATAAGCTAGACAAGCCTCCATGCGACATGTCATGATGTTGCAACAAAGGTATCCCCATTTGTTACCAACATCCGCCATACAAGGTTATCAATGTTCCTTACCAAACAACATCACCTTGCTAGGGGCGCTAAATTTGGCAAAGACTGGGCCAATTGGTTTGATCATTTTTGGATGGTTGTGCCAAGATCTTTCACAAGTGAATACGGGTCAAGGACTTTCGATCTTAGGTCGGGTTTATTCTAGGAATTGATTCATGTTGTGCAACATTTGCAATAGTCACATATGCACCCATGTACATATCTGTTGGAGAATGTCCCACCATTGGGCGATTCTAGGCCAATTGTTTTGGTTGGATGGCAAGAAATTAAGGCTTGGATCAGCAAGCCAATGTAGGTGGATGTTGCTTTAATTGGTTCACGAGTTCATTAGTTCTGATGGATGTGGACTAACCTAGCATCGCCAAACGTGATGTAACGAACATATGAGCTCATTCCTTGGTCACCCACATGTTTGGTTGATGACATATTGGATCCATGATTTACGCGCAGTTCGTCATGATGACCAACCACCTTTGGTTATGGTCAATAGGGTTGGCCTTCCACAAACAACCCTACCAACATTCTTGAATTTTTCACATTATCATGCATTTACAAATGGGGGCCCAAGGATGATTTGGGACTCCCATTCATCTAGTATGGAAGAACCTAATGCAGATGAAAAGGAACAGGCCATGGGGTTCCACATTGATCAGCACCACAACTATGCAAGGCATTTTTTAAAGAGCCTGTAGGCAGATTTTGGGGCAAATTATGGATCTCAACTACCTCACATGGATTTTTAGCTTGGTCTTGGCAAAACATTTACATTTTGGCTAATCACACCCACCCACTCCACCCCATCTTTCACTTGTTGCACCTTTTGCTAGGTCAACTATGGTTGTGCAAGGGGGGGTGATGTTACAATAGGACAAGTACATCCTTGGCAATTATGGGATCAAGGATGCCAAGGGACATTTATGGATGTGGAATAGGAAATTGGTGATGTGGGGGCATTAAAACATGATGGCACTTTTCCACATTTTGGCCATGCCCTCAACCTCAAGTGTTGGGGATGTTCCATCATCCCTACCGAAAGTATAAGTGATTGTAGAAACATGGGACCCAACAATTGGCCCAACAATTATAGGAGGTGAAGTGCATGAAACATAATAAATAATATAAGATTTCATTGGATGTTTTGCCTTTAGTTTGAAGGAATCCAATTTTTAGGTGACCTTATAGGCTTAGTGAAATGGAGAGAACTTTGGTTCAAGCTCGAACAGTAGAGTTACTAGATGCTGGTTTGGTGGAACTATCTAAAGGTGAATATGCTTTAGCAATAGTGATGTTAGCCAAGAAAGACATTTTTGGCAATTGGATTAAATGTCGCATGTGTGGGGATTATTGTTCGGTGAATAAACGAACCCATTTAGACAAATATGCCATGCCCTTACAAAGGAGATCTTTGATGCTCTTGGATAGGTCAAGGTTTTTAGTACCTTGGAATTAAGGTTTGGCTACCATTAGTTGCCATTGAAGGAAGGTGATAAGGTCAAGACATCATTTTGAGGAATTAACCCCTTTGGGAAGGATTTTTTGTACTAATGCAAGTTTTTGCCATTTGGTTTGAAAAATGCCCTTGTAGAATTTCAAAGGGTCATGGATCAAGTATTGGCGGGTCTTGATTTTGCCAAATGCTACATTGATGACATCATTGTTTTTAACCTAACCCCAGGAGATCACATGCACCATTTGCAAAAAGTGTTTAGAAGACTTAAAGAACATAACCTTAAGCTTCATCCAGGCAAGTGCTAGTTTTTTCATATTTAGGTAAAATACTTGGGTCACATGATTTATCCAGGTGGATTGGGGGTTCAAAAGGCCAAGGTTGAAGCCATTTCACAGGTTCCCCAACTAATAAATGCTACAGAATTACAAAGTTTTATGGGCTTATGTAATTACTATTGGAGTACTTGTGAAAAATTTCAGTAGCATAGCCAGACCTTTAACTTGATTGACGTAGATTGATTAATAATTCATTTGGGATGAACCACAAAAAAAGGCCTTTCAAGAGTTGAAAGCCAAGCTTTCATCAACCCCCATTTTGAGGCGATCCATTTGAGGACGATTGTTCCAATTACACACTGATTGGAATACTTTAGGGTTAGGAATTATGCTTACCCAACTTGACGATGATGGTGGAGAGTTTGTGGTGGCATATGTTAGTCAGTCCAACAACAAAATGGAGGCCAAATATAACTCACATGAGGGGGAGTGCCTTGTAATTGTTTGGGTTGTTTCATCATTCTGATGTTATCTTTATGGTAGTGCATTCATTTTTATTACTGATCACCAGTCTGTGAAATTCCTTATGGAATTAGATCAACTCACAGGAAAGTTGGCCAAGTGAGCATCTATCTTACAAGAATATGATTTTGATATAATTCACAAGCCTAGTAAGGTTAATTAATATGTCGATGGGTTGAGTCAGAATCCAAGTTTCAATGAAGAGGATACCACTGGGGTTCATTGGCATGGTGATGTGGATTTGGAAGCAATACTAAGATGGCATGCCTCTGCATACTTTTGTACCTTATTGGGGTGTTATGCGGATGTACCTTAGACTAGTATGGATGATCTGGATCCCCATGATGTGGACATGGAGTCAAAGGGCAATGATGCCTTGGATATTTATGATGATGCATTTGTCATTGCATATTTGCATGCAAATGAAGTTCTAATTTGATTAACACCCAAGGAAGGGGACTATGCATTAATGCGAAAGTGGGGTGTAGTTCATTAGCGTAAATCATTATGGGACTTTAAAAGTGAAATAAGTTCATTGCATTTTAATGATTTCGCCCTAGTTAAAGTTATTTCACTATAATATCATTACGTAAACATCATGTTTCATTACTAATTGACATAATTCACTATTATAATTTATTGTGATAAATAGGTTTATTTTTATGTTGTCGTTTTAAATACTTGATGTTACTTTATGATATACCTTATATTATTTTAGGCAAACTTAGTTATTATAATTTATACCTTAAATTATTATATATTATTCTACCTTAAGGTATCTTAATTAGCTTATTATAGGTTTTTTACTTTAAGTTATTTAAAATTAAATTATTCAACCAACTTTAGGTTATACCTTAGGTTATTTTACTTTAAATTAATATATGTTATTTCAAGTTATATTCTAAGTTATTCAAATTCATTTTATTTTATGTTATTATAAGTTATTTTATCCTAGGTATAATAATTTAAAATAATTTAAAATATAATATAATGACCTAAAATAAAATAACCTAAAATAACAAATAATAATCACCAATAACCACCAATAGAATAGCCACAAATGACTTATGGTAATATAGCTTAAAATAACTAATAATAACATTAAGTGAAATGACTTTCAATAGCCAAAAGTAACCAACAATACCTTCATATAGTTGAAAATAGTTTAAGATGAAATAGTTTAAAATAGCCAAAAATAATTTATGATAATCGCAAATAACCTAAAGTGAAATAGCCTCAATAGCCAAAAAAACTTACAATAATAAAAAATAGCCTAAAATGAAATAACCTAAAACAACCAAAAGTAACTTAAAATAACCAAAAGTAACCCAAGGTGAAATAACTAAAAATAGACACAAATAACTAAGAATAACCATAAATAAATGTAAATAATGTAGGGTGAAATAAATTAGAACAATGAAAAGTAGCCCTAGAATAACTAAAACCCATACTGAACTAGGATGCATTTTGGTGTAGTGGTGTTGTGCATAGGGCCAAGTGGTTCAAATGGGAAAATAATTCCCTCCTATGGATGTGGGTAGATGGACAAATGAAGGTTGTGCCTTACCTAGAGCAACATGAGAGCCTTGTGAGGCATGCTCATAAGGACTTGGGCCATTTCGGGGTCTAACAGACATATAGTTTGTTCCAAACACAATATTGGTGACAAGGGATGCAATTGCAAGTTTAGTAATTTGTTTCTAGGTGTATGGTGTGTGATTGAATTCGAGCATCTTTCAATGCACCTACACCTCACCTACAACCCTTACTAATTATGGGGCTTGGGTACTAATGGAATTTGGATTTGCTAGCCCATTGAATTTAACATGACATAACTAATATGTTTTGGTTATGATTGAGCATTTCTCCAAGTTGTTGGAGTTGGTTCCATTGCCGGATTATAGTAATGAAGGAACAACATATGCATTTTTGGACATGGTATTTAATAGGTTTGGGGCCTCCAACCAAAATTCTCACTAACTAAAATACAAAATTTTATGGGGAAATACAAGAGTTGTGTGAGAAAACATTGATCGATCATCGCACGACTTCATGAAAACATCTTGAAGTAGACAAGTTAATTGAGCAGATGGTGTAGACAATGAAACAGGGTTTGTGAAAGTATGGTCTTCATAAAGGCCATACTAAAGATTGGGACTGACAACTACCATGGCTAGCTTGGGGTATAGGTTTAGGTGGCAAGCTTTTCTTTCATCTTTTTCACCATACTTCTTATTGTTTGGTCATGAGCTTGAGTTACTAGCCTCAATTTGACGAGGTGCGATGGTAGTAATAAACATGGATGATCCTAATGTGTGGATTCAGGCATGTGAGCAATGAGCCACCTTGTTCCAACATGTTATGCCCATGGCTATGGAGAATTTGGCAATTGCCCAACACCAAAATACATTGTGTTATGCCACTATATGTGGAGGTGGTTATTGGCCTTATATTCAAAAGTTTGAATGAAGAAATTATGTTTACTTGTAATATACAACATCGACTATTTTGGATGTGACTACAGGACATGTTATTCTACATGTGTGGAAGGTCTTACCTTCTAGAGTGTTGTTGGAAGGCTAAGATGGTTAAACATGGAAAGACCATGTATGCAATTGTGCACCATGTCATCTTTCCAATGTGGATGGTCAAATGGACCCATCCTTAACCATGGTTCCAACTGGCTTAAGATGTATGTTGTGTGGGCAAGCTTCAAGAACTACCACTATGTTGATTTGTGACAAATGTTCTCGAGGTTAGCATATGGGATGTCTCATGCCACCAATGGAAGAAGTGTTAGTTGGCAAATGGTTTTGCCCTCGATGCACCCAACAAACATAGGGTTTTAGGGTCACATAATATAATTAATCTAAAGTTTTCTTCCATGGTAATTCACATTTGGCTGGGATTTGAAGGATTATAGCTAGGCGACTAACGATGGGGCTCACATTTGCACCCAGCTTAATGGTCCTTTTGCCTTCAAACCAAAGTGTTCATCCATGGTGGATTTCCAATAAGTAATTTTATGATGTTATATGGCTTAAGGGAACCTCAATCCTAGATAGGGGGGGTGATTTGGATGTGGTGTACCATTCAAGGTATTTTTATGTTATGTGTTGTGAATGTGGTGACAATGACGGTTATAGGCACCAACATAAGAGCACATGATAGTTGTCAAGTGTGTTAATTTAGCTACTCAGTTAGGTCTTAGTTGATTAGGTATAAATTGGGTTAGTTAAGCTAATTAGTAATCTCGAATGAATTCATGTGTGAACGGGGTTTGAAATATTTGTCATGGGATATAATCCCATCTTGTGTGACCTCAAATCACTTTTGGTGATTTGAGATTTTAGAGCATAGTTTTTGCTTTGCAATTTTCTTTGTTATACAAGTGTTATGGTTTTTTATGTTTTGAGCTTGGATTCTTATGTTGTCACAAGTGAATTAGCCTTTTGGTTTGGATGTGGTGTACCATTCAAGGTATTTTTATGTTATGTGTCGTGAGTGTGGTGACAATGATGGTTATAGGCATCAACATAAGAACACACGATAAGAACCTATTCAAGTAAGTGGCTATTTTGATAACAGAAAATCAACCACAAAATATTGTTTCCTCATCAATAATGATGTTGTATAATGGTATCAAAGCATTGTGTAAGATAATGTATATGGAATTGTCAAAGTTAGGGATAGCCATAGTTTGTTGGATTCACATATTTTGGTGTCATGGGATGGATTTTATAAAAAGGCTAAACCTTTGCATTGCTATCTAAAGGGGATTGATTCCAATGGCAATTTTCCATTTAATTTGAGGCATATTGACAAATCGAATGGCAAAAATCGTTCTACTTGGAAAGCAAGAAAAACCTATCTTTTAAAGAAAGAAAAGTAATGCTCCATAGTGAATGTAGCTCCCACCAAAGTAGGTCCAATTCTTCTCCCTCAACTGGGGAAAGGAAGCATAGGCGATTGGGAGGATAGAGACATGGTTGCATAAACAATTCTTGTAAGTAGTGTCAAAAACATTTGTCTTTGTCACATCACAAGTCCAAACCCAACAAAAGAAAGTTGGGAAGAACTTGAAAGATTATATCAAATGGCAAACACAACAAATAATAGATTTGCAAGAATTGAAAACTTCTTGTTTCTATTGTGTATGAGCACTTGTAATTTTGTCATTAGGTGCATGGGCTTACCAGCACCTTACTCATTACATTGCCATGCACCCAACATATTCCACGACATTAAAGTTTGGGGTGACATATTGAACTACTTTTCAAAAACATATATGTTCCACAAAGAGGTGCAAACAAGATAATAGAAGCTATGATTGCTTGCTTGACCTGATTGGTTAAAAAGAAGTGTGATTGCTTATCATTACAATGTAACAAATTGCAATTGACTATAGAAGATGATGCATTAGAAATCCTTGGTATTTACAATGATATATATAGTCATGTCATATTATATTATTATGTAAAATTGTGAATTATCGTTGTACATGATTATGTCATTAAAAAAAACTTAAGTCTTTTAAAAAGGAAAAAAAACAGCAAAAACATTGGTTACAATATTTCATAAGTGTTTTGGAATATTCTATTCATTAGATTTAATCCAAATTGTTCCACATGTTCTGATAATACATTTAAAACATTATCACATAAACATATTAAATATTGGTGACATCAGTACAACTTTTTGACCCAAAAATGTGCAAAACCATGTGTGTATGATCATCATTGGAAAATTTTGTCATATAATGTGATAAAAAAATGACATTATATGTGATGCCAACCTTAATGCCTGTATATCAGTCTCACACACAACCATTAATCTGCAGTTCAGAGCAGTTAATTTTCCAAGAAAACATCAAGCTCCTCATGATCCTCATTCTCCTCCCACAGTTTGACCCACAGAAGTCAGTGTTCTGCAGCTGGTTGTAAATAAAGAAAGACAATACCCTTCAAATTCTTACATCTGATAACCATTGACACAGTGAGCCCAGACAAGCTGTGCTGATAATACAACAGAGTGAGTGAGTGCACATTTGTGGACTGAACTTGGCCCGCCACAGGTGTCCAGAGCCATCCACAAGATTTGGTGGACAGATGCAGTGCAATCTCCATGACTTTCAACTGTGTTCCACCATTAAACTCTGAAAATTATCTCCACATCACACCAAGACTTTGCAAGCAGTCATCAATCTTCAGACATGATCCAGACCAGACCAGAAGATCAAAGCCTGCAATTAGATATAATGATTAACAGCGAACCTGTGTTATCATATCATACTTTATGGGCCTCTTATCTGTCCTACCTTGTTAGGGAACTTTGTGGCGACACCAAGACATCCAGATGCATTACACAGTATCTTGATTGCAAGAGCAGTAGGATGATATTCATATTTTTCCCTCAAATCACCAATAGTCATAACAAGAACATGAAACTGTTCTTAAAAGGATGGAGATGATTTGCAGCCCTGGCAGTTATTTTCATGTTCAGCAATCCTAAAGATGTAGGAAACCTTGTGGCAATCACTGCACATCGGCAGGTTCTTAAAGATGCCAGCAGGTGACCAAAGCCCTTTACTATGGTGGCAGAATGCTTCTAGCTTCTGCTTGTCATCCATGTCAAGCAATCCAAAGTCCATTTCAGCTAGTATATACCCTTTCCCTTTCATCCTTCTCATCAGCTTGTCCAATTTCATTTATCTCTCCTTTATATTGGTGTGATCTATCTTCTGCAACAAATAAATGCACTTCATTGTCCACCTCAACCCAGCTGGGCCCTGGATCCTTCATTGCACCTCTATTCTTCATCGATTTCCTCATGTACTGTGCCTTGTCTGGCATGCCAGCTGCAGCATAGATATTTGAAAGCAGCAAATACCATGAACCATTGTCTGGATCTAGGACAAGAAGTTGTTTTGCAGCACATTCTGCTAGTTCTACATTACAATGTATTTTACAGGCACCAAGCAATGCTCCCCAGACTGAGGCATCTGCTTCAAATGGCATTTTTTCAATGAAGTCAGCTGCCTCATCCAATCTGCCTGCTCGACCAAGAAGATCAACCATGCTGCCATAGTGTTGCATAGCTGGTGTAATGCCATAGTCTTGAGTAATAGACCGGAAGTAACAATGGCCTTCTTCCACAAGACCCACATGGCTGCATGCAGTGAGAAGACCAGTGAAAGTGAGAGAGTCAGGCTTCACCCCTTCCTGCTTCATCCATTCAAAAAGCTGAATTGCCTCCTTGCCACGTCCATGCTGTGCATAGCCTACTATCATAACAGTCCATACAACTACATCCCGTTGCAACATTTTGTTGAACACTTGGTCTGCATGCACCAAACTCCCACACTTTGCATACATGTTGACAAGTGCAATCTCTACACCATTGTCTGAGTCAAGTCCTGCTTTTAGGATCTGAGCATGGATGCTCTTACCCTTTTGTAGCGCTGCTAAATTTGCACATGCATCAAGGATACTTATGAAGGTAACTCTATCAGGCTTTACTCCTTCTCTTTGCATCTGTGAGAAGACTTCAATAGCCGCCTTACTGTGGTTTTGTTGAGCATATCCTGAAATCATTGCAGTCCATGAGACCACATTTCGCTGTGGCATGCTGTCAAAAATTTGATGTGTGTCTTCCATACTTCCACATTTGGCATACATGCTGATAAGTGCATTTGCAACAGGAAGATCTGATTCGAGCCCAGCTTCAATGACCTGAGCATGAATTTGCCTCCCAATTTGCAGAGCCCCAGGGCTGGCAATTGCATTCAGGATGCTGAGAAACAAGACCCTGTCAGGCATTACACCTTCTTGTTTCATTTGCGCAAACAATTCAAGTGCTTTTGCACCATACCCTTCTCGTGCATATGCTCTGATCATTGCAGTCCAGGAGAATGTGTTTCTTATTGGCATTTTGTCAAACACTTTCTTTGCATCCACTACACTCCCACACTTGGCATACATGCTGACAAGAGCAGTTCCTACACGGATGTCTGACTCAAATCCAGCCTCACTGCAACAGGCATGGATTTGCTTCCCTTGTTCAAGAGCTGCAGGACTGCAACATGCACCAAGAATGCTAGTCATTGTGAATTTGGTTGGCACTATCCCTGCTGTTTGCATTTCATCAAACAGTGAAAAGGCATCTTCATGCAGGTTCTGTCGGGAGTATCCTGCAATCATTGCATTCCAGGAAACAACATCTCGTTTCTGCATCCCATCAAAAACTCCCCGCGCATCCTCCACACTACCACACTTAGCATACATGTCAATAAGCGCATTACCCACCCAGGTATCTGATGCAAGCCCGGCTTTGATACTCAAGGCATGGACATGCTTGCCCTTCTCCAGAGCTCTAAACCTTGCACATCCATTCACAAGGCTCATGAAAGTATACCTGCTGGGCAACACCTTCTCTCTTTGCATCTGAAGGAGCACTGTGAGCGCATCTTCAAAATGACCTTGCTCTGCAAACCCTCTGATCATTGCATTCCAAGTATCTATATTCCGCCGATGCATTTCATCAAACAATTTGCAAGCATCTGGAAGACTACCGCACTGTGTATACATGTTCAGAAGATTGTTCCCAAGAAAGATATCCAAATGCCATTTTCTCTTCAGAAGATGAGCATGGATTTGCTTACCCTGTGCAAGTGCCTTCATCTTGGTACATGCTTGTAAAACAGAAGCATAAGCCTGGCTGTCTACTCGAACAACTCGATTGTTCAAGAGCAACTCCACTGCTTCTTGCCATCTTCCTTTCTCACACAATGTCTTCACATCCCAGCATGCCTCCTCCTCCCCTCCTGTTCCATTTCTTCCATAGAAATCCCTTCCCTTGAATGCAACAGTAATGGTAGATGCAACATGCCCATTGTTCTTACATCCAGAAGCTTGTCCAAGGTAGTAGAGCTTTTCCCATGTTTCATCTCTGAGCTGCTTTCCAGGCCTCCTGCACTTGCAAAACCCATTCACTGTCTATTGAAATTGCACATGAAACAAACCAATTGCGTAAAGCACATGTCAAGAATGTCATTGCAGCAACTGAAAGCACAAGAAAGAAGATGAAGAAGAACATGCTGCTGTCCTGCATACAATTCTGCTGTTTTCACTTTTGTTTCTACAGTGACTATGACGTCCTCCACCGCTAAGGATTCTGGGGGCAACGCTGCTTGCGTTATGAACTGGCATTTCCAGAGAAGGAAAGAGGGAGGGGCTAGGCTTACCAAAGATGCGCTCTGCGGAAAAGAACACACTGTTGCTGCTGTATTGGCGATGAAAGTGTGCTGCAACAACAACAACAAAAAGACATGGCAGAATACCCGATGCCATCCATGGGAGGGTTCCAAAACTACAACCAGCAACAGCAAGCAGTGAATCTTCTCTCCTCCTGAGTCGCCTCCGTCTCTTCTGCCATCCCAATAATCCTGTATCTGAATCTGAAAAGCGTTATGCCGTTTACCGCAATCAATCTTCAGAAAAAGCACTGCCAGAAAGATTTTTCTTTCTTCCTTTTTGTCTCTGTTGAAGCTCTCTCACGTAATAGCCACACAAGCACGACACAGAGCTGTGCCTCAATCTCCACAGCTATGGCGATGAAGCTCTAAACCCTAACCCCCTAAAACCCTAATTCCTTGCACAGATAATACTGGGGCAAGCTGCAGGATCGCTGTCCATCGGATCGAGGAGATTTCCACAAACATCTACAATTTAATAACTCCAACTGGCAGCTACAACAATGCCAAAGCAGTCGCAGACTCTGATCTATACTACCTTCCAAGGGCTTGCGTTTCACGCAGGGAAAGATATGTTTCTGCTGGGTTTAACACAAAGCCTAGCACTAATAACAGCTCAATCAAGACAGAAAACATGCACCTTTAGTTTCATTTTATCCCTTTAGGGATGATGGTAGGTGATGCAACTTAAACCCCCCATGCTTCATGGAATTTGCGAAGTGGTAATCTCAGCACTCATACTTCACTGGACATACGAAGCTCTAAAAGGGTGCTTGCGCTTTGGCATGTATGTGCAAGCAAGTTGTTTGCATGAAAGAGTCACATGTTGCTGCTTCACTGCTAAATCAAGTCTTCATTTTTTAAGTACCACATTCTGCAACTCTGTATTAACTGCCGGTAAATCGTTTCCAAGTTGATGCCACCTACACATATGCACACTGGACATGCTGTTAGATTGACTCTGTAGCTTCTTTACCACCACAATGTGTATCTGTTGGTCTGTTCTAGATACACATTCAATATTGAAATCACTGAGATCTTTCAGTAGTACTGAAGCCTGAACCTGATTGTACAGACCGTCAAACATATGCAGAACATCTCCAGAGACGAAAGGGGTTTGGTTTCTTACCCTGAACTTGCAGTTATGCTAGCTCACAAATTCCTGTGTCTCTGAATGCTTCTATGGTGTTGAGCCAAATGGTGACACAGCAAGAATTAGGAGGATTGGTGGATATTGCACAGAGTGTATCCTGAAGCTCTCATCACTTTCCAAAGAATTGACAAACACATAGTATAATCTGATACTTTTGATGTATGAGACATACGCAGTGAATGCAACAGATGGAAATTGTAAGATTTTGAGAGATGGGCTTTCAGACACTGAGTATGATATGGGGCTGGGTTTCTTCATTGACAGATCTTCCGTATGCAAAGCAGGCATCTGTGGAGCTTGAATCACCATAGTGGCTATGCCGTTCACACCATTAAGGTACTAACTTGATTCCCTTCCTGTCAATTGTGCTCCACAATGTGTGTTCCATTGACCAATGGTGATCTGCTATACATCTGCATCCTCATTTTGTTTTGTGTATAACTCAAAATCTCCAGAGCCTGAGGCAAGCTAAACTAATTCTAGCCAAACAATTCATCACTGACTTCACGACCCTTGAAGGTCTGACTCTCTGGCAAGCATGTGGAATGTTCTTCCTTGTTGAACCACAACACCTTCTCCTCAAAGCTTCTACTCTCTTGATGCTTCTCTTGAAATCCTCACTAATCTAATCAATGGGTCATAGTATCTAGATGTTTCAATCTAGAGTGACTATAAATGAGTTGTTATAACAGAGATTGAGAAGGGATCTCCCATGTTAAACTATAGGTTTTAAGAACAGTCTAGCTGCAGGATCCTATGTAAGGTATGGGATTAGAGAGGCAACAGAGAGTGGAGTAAAAATCCATTAAAATAGAAGATGTTGACAACCAGAATGTATGCCATCTTTTTATTCCTAATGCAGTATCCATCATCTAAAGTGCATGAAGAAAGACCATTGCAAAATAGCTTGAAACCCATCTCAACATGAGGAGGATCCAAAAGTGTGACTTGTTATGCAAACCAATTCAAGACATGATAAGCTGATGCAAATTGAGATCAACATTGAAGGCAATGAAAAGGATTATATTTTGAGGGACATCAAGGTCTTGTGGCTGGGAGGTGACCTAGCACCCACCTATTCACCATCCATTGGATCCCCTATTATGACTTAATTGCGGAGCATCCACAACTAAGTTATCAAGGTTCCACATTGGTAACCTATTCTATGTAGCAATCTTGCTTCCAATTGGCACAACCTAGGTACCAACCCCGATGAGATTTGGTAAGTATGTAGATACATGTAGATGGTGAATATATAGCTAATTATTGGGGTTACCTATGGCATAGCAATACAACAACAAGGGGTGTGTCACATTGTGGCCTTGCCATTTACATTAAAAAGTATCTTAAGGCAAGAGAAGAATTATGGAAACTCAAATATTTCACCATGCAAAAATATAATCTTCAAAAAATCCTCTAAAAGAAATCAGACTCCTTCAAGATATCACGACTCAGTAACTTATCTCAAGTTTCAACACAAGCCAAAATATCATCTTCATATAAAAATAGACCTAATTACCTAGGGGCCAAAATGCCTTGAACTACTATACTCTATAATGAATCTAAACACAATATCCTTGCCTTAGGAGGCAAGGCCAAAAAGTGTGTTGTGTCCACATGCCATTCAAAACAGTGCATTGATGGGTGTTGGTTCACTCTAATAACCATGTGGCCATTTATCAATATCAATTACACAAAACATTGTTAAGAACAAGTACAAATTTTTCATTTTGTGTTCTTTCAACTCTCATATTCTGTATCTTAATGCTTAAGGTGCCTTATGGTATCTCTTTATCTCTTCCTAATGTTATTTGGCTAACTACCATTTTCTTGCATTGTGTGCTTGCGATGGAAAGATCTTATTCTTGAATGATCCTCTAGATGATATGGTAATGGAGCATGTGCTTCACAAGATATTGCAATTTGTATTTTAAAAATTGGAAAAAGAATCAATTAGATATTTCTATGGTTAAAACAAGGAGTAAATTAGTGGATTTCCATGCTTTGAAGATGGTGAATGCAAATTAGAAAAACATTTTTGATATTATGGAGGAATGGGATATGTAGTGTTGATAGTATGGAGAATTGCATCTATGTTTTGTTCATGAAAATAACTTGTACAGCAAAAGAGGTCTAAACATTATGGTCATACACATGTGGGTTCATGTTTTCCACTTAGTTACTTAGTTTGCAAAGAAGTTAGGAATCATGTGATGTTAATGTCTATTTTGAAAATCAATAACTTTCTCATTTGAAATATGTTGTGTTTAGGCCTTTTTTAGATTTGGGTGGTAGGTTAAATGTAATCCTCATCTAAAAGTCAAGACATTAGTCATGTTGATGTGAGTCCAGTCATTTTTCAAACTCACATTGGCATGAGTTCTTTTTCATGTTCAAGAGGTAGGTAATTGTAAGCCTACTTGAGTTAGGAGGTTGGAGTAACACTGGCATGAGTCCATTTCCATTCTTGATAAAGAATACTCACATTAGTGTGAGTCTCCTTGTACGTTTGTGAAGTGGTTAAATTGTTGATCATCTTTGAGTAGCGGTTGAAATTCATGCGAACTGGAATCTCTTATTCTTTTTTGATAAAAAGGATTCTTGTCAATGTGAATCCTTTCCATTGTTCAAAACACAAGTAAAATTAAGAAGGTTGCATTCATGCCAACTTGAATCCCAATTTTTTTCAATAAATATTAATGCCAATGTGAATCCCATCTTGTGCTTGCAGATAGGTAAACTATTAACCATACTTGAATCAACAAGTTGGTCACACTAACATTAAATTTGTTTCCTTATTTGATAAATAAAACTCACATCAACATGAATCCCTTTCATATTTGGATGATAGATGAATTGTTAGCCTTGAAACCATTTTTTCACATGATGTGAATTTTAAAAAAATAGTCCCATTCCCCTCTTGATACCAATGACATGTTAGCCCCTTTCTTTTTAAATTTGGGGAAGAATCATGTTTGTATGAAAACCTGCCTTTTCTTATCATAGATGGTTAAAATCAACGTGAATTTGGTTGCAAATTGTGTAATCCAATAATATAAATGTCTAAAAAAAACAAGATAAAAAATATTCATGTTGACATATTTGATTTTTTAAAAATGATTTGGTGTGAATCTTCCCAAACAAAACAATTAATAAGAGTTACACTGTCATGATCATAGGAGTCACATTGCCATGAGCCCCTAACAATATGTGTTTTTTTTCAACTTATGATCATTTTAAACACTTGTGATCTTCAATATGTTCCAATTGTTACAAATATGTGTCATCCAAGGAAAATTGATGATAATTGGATGAAGCCAATCTTATGTGTAAGTACATAAATTGCTTAATAAAACATTATATATTTTTAACAATATACAAATTTAACATATAATTACATGAATATCACATAACTTTAAGAAGAACAAGAAAATTTAAAACATTAAATACCTAGAATATTAACGGAAAAAATCATACAATTTGTAATATTATTCAAATCATTAAAGTTCCATTTTTGCCATTAATGGGTTTTCATCGTGTTCATCAAGTTCACCATCTTCATTTAATGGTTGTAAAGTTTGAGTTTTGGATCAACTTCTTAATACTTCTAAAATGAGCCCACTTGGACCACCACTTTAACATTCTCTCCACCATCTTTTATGGCAATATTCTTAAAAAGTTTATCAATTATTTCAAAAGTCTTGTTTGTATAAATCTCTAGAATTTTTTGAATATGAACTTAGTCAAGTTATGAATATAGTTTTTCCTTTCCTTACATGTATTAGATCTTTCACAAAAAATGAACATGCCTATCCAAATAAGGAAAATGAGTAATATATATATATATGAACTTGTGGCCTTTCTAAAGTATAAACAAGGTTTAAACAATTACACAATTTCATAATCTAAGATGTTAGATTAACTTATGGGTATGGGGATGATAATTAAATAACCATATTTTACCCTTTTTACCATTTGGGTAGAAACCCTTTTTTCAAATTTTTTGTAAAGGTTTTTTTACCTATTTTTTTGGTCTAAATCTTACTTTTAAAAAGAAGTTTTTTGAACAAATCTAACTTTTTGTTGTTTTTTTTTTTTTTGCCTTTCCTAC
>Ga0209611_10001225_pt1 | contig 43010 bp, 34 predicted proteins | sample S1TSphgellanicum_3_FD_187693 | JGI IMG/M metagenome (GOLD analysis project Ga0209611, IMG submission 187693) | Host-associated microbial communities from peat moss isolated from Minnesota, USA - S1T2_Fc - Sphagnum magellanicum MG (SPAdes) (version 2) | ecosystem: Host-associated > Plants > Peat... | reverse complement strand
CCCCGGAGGGGGGGGAATGGGCATGCATTATTTGTGGAAAATTATGAACTCCGCCGCGTGTCCCTACCAAGAGGGTTTCTTTTTTGCCAAAAAAGTTTTTTTTTAATTTTTTTTTATGTCCAACAGGTACCTACATTGGCGAAATTCGGTAGTCAAATTTAGACTAGAAATACACAAATATTTCGCAACTTTTTTTTTTCCCCAATTTTGTTTTTTTGGTTGAAAAATTTACAAGATTTGTATAAAATTACCTTGCCTATTTAATTAATTATAGTGCCAAATTCTTTTCATTTTCCATTCCATTATTTTAGTTGTTATTATTAGTATTATTATTATTATTATTATTATTATTTTATTTCATTCATGTGATGTAAACTAGACTGGAAAATGAAATGGTTTGTATACATAGTTTTTTTTTTTTTCCCAACAAAATTTATCGGTCAAAAAACCAAAAAAAAAATTGCCAAATTTTAGAGATTTTCTTCCTATGTAAATTTGATTTAAATTTCCTATTTTTGAGGAAATTTTGCTAGATTTTTATATCAAAAAATTGAAGGGGAAAAGGAAAAAAAGAAAAAGGGAAAAAAAAACCAACCAACCAACCTTGTCTAAACATGCTTAAAGAAGATTGATGAAAATTTTATTCACTTTTGGAGCATTTTGAGAAAATTAATTGATTTTTTAATGATTAATGATTAGTTTAACTAACCTAATGAACTTCTGACCCAAAAAAATTAATTAATATTATAATTTTATTCTTATATCAATCATCAACCTATGAATTTTTTCACCCAAAAATGAATTAATTTATGTTTTGTTTGACTAAAACACAAGGATGGAGGAGCATCATCATCCACACCCAATGATGCTATAAATGGTAGGGTCCCTAGTGAAATATTATTTATTTATTCATTTATGCCAAGATTCAAGATGAGAGACTCTTTCCTCTGTACGTATGGATTATGCACACCTATTTAATATTTATTTATTTATTTATTATTTAAAATTACATATCCGAGGCTTGAGAAATGTTAATTCCCATACAAACAAACACTGCTTTTATAGCATCTCCAGCGGTGCTCAGTATGTGATCCTGCACAGTAAAAATCCAACCTGTACTGGTTTCACTCAGGAAAATGGTTTTGGCTCAGCATAAAATTACACATGTTGCCGTGGCTGGTACGACGAGGCGCAGCAGCGCTGTGCACCTGCAGAAAAGAGTGTAATAAATGTGATTTGACTGTGGCTCAGTGTTTGTGATTGGCCCATGTGGTTTGCTATTAGTAGTCCCCCCACCTATTTGCTGTCCCAGTAGTTTCAGTTTTATTGTTGGGGTTGCAAAAGAGTACATCATACCTAAACTTGGAGCTGAAAAATATTTTCGCAGGGTCACATACTGAGCACCGCTGGAGATGCTCTAACACACTTGAAGTGAAGCTCTAACACACTTGAAGTGAAGCTTTTTCCTGCCTGTACAGAAAGCATCATCCGACTTTTTCTCTTTTTTTTTTCTCATTTTTTTTTTCAGATGATACTTGGAGTAGGCTATACTTGCTGAGCATCATAGGTTAAAATGAAAAAAGAGTGAGGTGTTTTCTATAGGAGAAGGTCCGGCTATGAGGGTCTTTTGGATTTGAAATTCACAAGGTCAATCAAAAATTCAGAAGACCTTCATAGTGGAACCTTCTTCTGTGTAAAACAATGATTTTTTTTCTTGTTTTTAAAAAAATAACTAATCATAAAATTAGATCTTTTCAAATTCAAAAGCCCAATCTAATTAAATTTCAAAAGATCCAGTAAAATGGAGGTAAGTCTCAAGGGCAACTTTAGATGAGGGTTCAAGGTCCAGGGACCAATGAATTCAAGCAATCTTATTGGTTGAAAGCTTTAAATTGATCCCAAGGTCTTTAAACCAGGGTCCAAGACCAAAAAGTGGCAAATTGAGGCTAAACCCTAAACCTATATGGCACCCTGTTTTGGAAGGAAAATCAATTGGTTCAGACCAAAAAACAATGCTAAAATGAGAGCTCCTGATTTGGAGAACCAAGAACGAGGTTAGGGACCAAGGTATAGTCCAACTCAAGGATTCAATTTGCTTCAAATCAATCCAAATTGGTTCCTAGGAAATTGAACCCTGGACCCTCATCTAAAGTGAGCCTAAGTCTGAGATAAATTAGAGAAAATGAAACAGGACAAATTTAAGTTGAAAAGCGACTTGTGAAAATACAAAAGAACAAAAAGTGCCAATGCTTTATGAAAAGTGAAATGCTTGTTAGAAAGCCATCTTTGCTCTCACTTTTCACAAGAGTTGTTTTGAAAAGTGAAAAATGCTCATTTTGTAGCTTGCATTTCATATTTTTTGAAATGCTCATTGGAGCAAGTGTTTTGTTTTTTTAGAAACGCCTTGCTTATTTATTTTGTGGAGGATAGATTCCACTTGATAATGGGCCCTTAAAATACACTTTTGAAAAAATTAAAATAATGAAAAAAAAATTTCTTTTTCCCATCCACATGTTATTGTAAATGTTAAACCTCACACTTTCTAAAAAATACAATTAATTATATTTCCTCACATAACTTTCCCATGGCAATGGGAGACAAATTCACACCCACCCCTTCACTAATTAATTGACTTCTGATCCCGCAACTTACTTTTCTTGCATAAATAATAAATAATGGAAACTCAGAAATATAATCCATAAAAAAATCGCTCCATTTGAAATTTTCTTGCATGGCGACAACATAATTATTATTATTATTTTCTCACAAAAGGTCTTCCCACAAGAGGTTTGGAATTTTTAAAAAAAAATTCTCACAACCCCAAAAATCATTTGACATTGTGAGGGTTTGGACACGTTAGTACGGTAGCTAGGATGTGGTGGTGGCCCATTCACTCTCGTCGATAATATTACCATAAGTTTTTTTATTTGACTCATTCCATGGCTCCATGGCTAGTCTAATGTAAAAGATGACCAAAACACAAGAAGACCACCACCACCACCAAGCATACCACGAAGGAGAGAGAGAGAGCTCACTATGTTGGGCAAAAATTAAAAAGACGGAAACTGAAAATTGCTTTCCATAAAAGTACTAGAAAAAGTGCCCTAGGGTGTGCATTCTATGTCTAGTTCATCGATAAGGTGAGGAGGATTGTCGGAGGCAGATTATGTCCTTTTAGGGTGTATCCTGTAACATTCAGGTCCATAAGAAGATTTGTAAAGTAACATTTATAAAGTTGTAAACGAAAGTAAATAACGATTCTAAAGTTTATAATGGTCCAAGAATCGACGTGTTTAGAGAAAAAGGGTGCAACGAATTATGAACGACAAATTCTGCCAAGTAAGTAAACCTTCACTCAACAATCCAAGTAACATCAACTCTGATGTCTACATGGAAGACGAAAAATTGTGACTCACAAACTCCTTCAAAGGCTAGAGGTTTGAGATTAGAGCATATTTGACATACATTTCAAGTACATTGGTAAGTAGAATATGTTTTTTTTTTTTTTTCCTCTTTTCATTTAGTGCATCTTTTTAGGTTTATATCAATGTTTTGGTTTTTGTTTTGTTTCGTTTCGTTTTTCCTTTCCAAGCACGTGCTAGATACCAATGAAACGTCATGTTGAGTTGAGTTGAGGTCACTTAGTTGAGAGATTCGACAAACATATCCAACCACCTTTGTTGGCTTTGCCATTAGCAAAGACAAACACATTGATTGAAGATTTGGGCATAAAATATTTTGGTTGGAACTTGACCTATTTAATGTGAGTGACGTCTAAAATATTACGTGTCCACCACCAAAGATACGATTAGAATTCTAAAGGGCACTCCTTCATCAAAGCCATTGTAAAGCCATGGGCAAAGGAGTGAGGTGTGAACTCGTGTCACTTATGAATAAGCAAAGAAGGTTACCATCCAACCAAGTTCTTGGCTTTGGGTTCAAGGGACACATATGTGTATGAGTGAATAGGGCTAATAACAATGTTTGTGTGGTTGTGTTTTTTTATCTGAACATAACTTACTCGTTGAGTATGGATAGGATATATAATTTATCGTAATGACGCACATAGTCAAAGGTATGTAAACTTGAAATTTTATACCATATTCATAACCATGAATATATGGAAAAAAATACCCGTACAATTTTATTGGCTCATCACAAAATAATAATAATAATAATTTTGGAAGCTCCTCAAAATATAAGTTTCTATGTGAAAACATAATATCTTCACTTTTATGAATGTTACATATGTGAAAAGGGAAAAACTTTGGGCAAAACATATGATATAAATATTTGAGAATTGTTAATACGTGATAAAGGTGCACATGCTAAGAATGTAGGTGTGTGATAAAGATGTATTTCAAGTGGAAGATAACCCTATTTTGAAGGGTCATAACTTTCACATTACTTAATGAAATTAAATTATTCAAAACCTTATTGGAGTGCTCAAAAAGATGACTACAAATCACTTTGAAAATCCATCATCAACCAAATGTCAACCATGATGACATCGTTTTTTAATACACCAAATGCTCACTTGCAAGCATGTTTATTCTAATCAAGGATGAATTAGACACTTGGATTTGACTTTAATTTTTTTATACTCCATAATGTGGAGTTTTTTCAATTTTAATTTTAAAAATTAAAAAAATGCATACCCTTTTTTCCGCCATCTATCAATTTTTTAAATTTAATACCTAGACCTTAACCTAATGAATATTAATATATTCTTACTTAATGGGTAAATAAAATTTTAAATATACATACCCTTACCCAAGGATATGCGAAAAAAATATACATGCACAACATTGGTCAATAACTTGCATAATTAAATTCTTGACCTTGGCATTAGAAAAAATGGGATTGTCGTTTATGTCCTTTTTTGGGGCTCAACATGCAGGCCAAGATTTAAACATCTTATCTTATCACTTATGTAAGCCAAATAAAGAAAGTGTGATAAAAATTATATTCTACATTTTGTGTTGCCCACCATATGCCCCAAGGCTTGCAAATAACATCTTATTAAATTACAAAAGGCGAAAACACTTAGAATTTGAATATCTTTATTTTTAAAATGTGTTTTTTGTTGGTTGATTTCAATTCTAATTTAAGAAAAATTGCTTGGCTTTTGGTGGGTCCTAGGAAATAATCAAATAATTTTTTTCTTGAACTTATCATAAAAATCATTGCTCACAAAATGCAAAAATCCCCAAGTCAACCAACAAAGGTAGTCTTTATATAACACTTCTTTAAAATTGTGACCAATTTTCTATTCTCAATTCCCACTTTATTAATCCTCTTTGGTTATGGAATCCATTTAGTCTTTCTTTTCATATGAATACACAACTTGGGCTCCACATTGTTGTGCACTACCAATGACGATCACCTAATTTTATTTCCCTTTTTTATGTTTTTATAATTCATCAATATTTATGTCAATATTAAATTTAATTTAAATTAATATAAATATCATGGACATGAAAAAGGCACATATTATTTTGCCTTTGTATATCTATGTTGATGGGTGTAGAAATGAAGTGAGATAGGGATAGGAGGTAATTATTGGAGAGTTAGGAAAAAAAGATGTAATTATTAGAAAAGAAGTGAAATAGTTGAACTTGTAAAATGAGGTAGTTGATTTTGGGAATTGTGTATGGAATTATCCAAGATAACCATATGAAGGATTATGCAAAAAATCTCCTATATACCAATTCTTCAAAATTTCTCATCACTAGAATATACAATTTTTTGTCGAATCTATTATTTGTAGGTTGATGTATAACATCATATAGATGATAATATAAAAGATAAAATCAATATGATATTTAATTATTAAAAAAATTGAGGTCAATATTTGAACTAGGTGGTGAAGAGAGTTCAAATGGTCAAATTATTTGCCATATAAGTGGGAATAGGGATGCAATACAATATTGTGGGACATAGTGTGATTCATATTAATAAGTTTAAGGGTAAGATTGTTTTCTTTTGAAGGAGCCAATATTGATTGGGCCATCATCCTTTCCTTTTCTTTTCTTTTTGGAACATTGAGCACTTCCCAATGGAAGCACCTCATTTGACATCATTCACACAATATAAACAAACATGTTCCTCTATAGCCCATTTTTTCAATTTTATATACATGAGAATTGAACTTTGGGGAAACCATATGGGATAAATCTAAAGGCCCGCTTTAACATTAGGAGTCATGGCCAATGTTCAACCCAAATCAAGCATTCCTAATGGTGCAAAAGTTGAAATCAGCCCCAATGGTTTTACACTAGGAGTCAAGGCTAAACTTGGGGCCAATACAAGGCCGTAAAGTTCAGCATTTATTAGTAACTTTGGGCCAAACAACAAGCCTAAAATGCTCAAAGTTGGCCCCCAAGTTTTTTCGGCCCTGACTCCTAGTGTAAAGTGGGCCTAAGGTGATATTGGGAATGTCTTGGGGAACTTTTAGGAACCCCATGAAAACACATTGGGAACAAGGGAAAAAACAAAAAATTCCTTTCCCCTCCTCGCCCACCCCCAAATTGGTTGAGGTGAACTAGGTATAGGGTCCAATAGTGATCGTCGTTACAACAATTGTAAATGTCATCCACTTTACATTTTTTTTCGAATGAAATGTAATAATGTCTTTTGTAATTTTTACATCCTTTTATGTTTCATTTTCATATAAGAATGAATTAATCTTTTGCACTTAAAATATTTGATGTTTTTGTTTTTTTCTTGTCTTGGTGCAAATAAAAAGGATTCACTACATGTTACACATTGCATCGTATCATTATTATTCTTTCACCAAAATTCATTTATATCAAGATTATTTCAATAGTTCATGACATTGAAATATGAAATTGCATTGTTAATCTTCATGTGGATATGTTGACATTGTTCAAGAAATTGTTAAAAAGGATCAATTAATGACAATGCAAAAGGTGAGAATGGAGAAATGCATCTGTATTTAACATGAAAAAACAACCATGATTGAGTCATTTTGATATTATTCATGGTATTTTCAATCCCCTATTTACTTCTCCCAACTCATTTCTTTTGTTTCATTGATCAAGAATTATACAAAATTGTTTAATTTCTTTCAACTTTGTAAACATTATGTGGGAGTTATATATATAATGGGCAAGAGGGAGCAAATGTGAAAGCATGTAATAAAATTAGTAACAATCCAATGAAAATATGTTTCGTAAACAAAACAAGAATAAAAGTTGACCATAAAATTTAAGATATTATAAAAAATATTATCATGTAAAATGCGATTTATGATGGAACATTATTTGTTGTGAATTTTTTATGTTTGGGCATGCACATATTTTCTTGTCCCTTGTTGTGATTTGTAGTCAATTAAGGTGTTCCGCAACAAGTGATAGCTCACATCATTATGTATGTATTATGTGAAACAAAACAATTAAAAAACTTAATGAACCAAAAAGGAAGGATGTGATATTTTCCTTAATGTTTTTTTCAATTCATTTTTAAATGAAAAAAATACTTTGATATGTGTTTTGATCATTTGATTATGTTTTATCCATCACATCATTACTTTTATACACAAGCCATGTGATGTTAATCTAATTATACCTTTATTTAAACATATTTTTAGTGATATGGGTATTTATCTTCTAAAAGAGAAAAGATAAAACCTTAACACTTAATAACCTATAGTTAAATTATTTGAACAAAATGAAGGAAAAGATGAAACAATTTGAAGGTTCAATCGTACAAAAGAAAATTGATCAAATAATGGTTCCAAAAATATACTTACAAATAATATTATTTTTGAACTCCACATTTGACATTTGTTTGTCATATAAAATCAATAGAAAATTTCAAACAACAATTTATGAGTGTTTACAAGACATATACATGTTGAATGTCATTTGATCATTGATACAAGATTGTATACATAATATGAATAATAAATAAAAATAACTTCATGCATGTCTTTTGACAAAATCGATGGTTACTAACAATCTATTGGAATAATGATATGTTTGACAATCCAATTTTTCATATAATAAATGTATAGAAATATGTTTTCATGTATCTCCTATTAAATAAAAATGATCCTTTTATGTATTCATGATGGATCAAATTTGCGATCTTTTCACCTTTTTTTTAAAAAATTCATTAATTATACGAGTAAAAAATCAATGTTGTCCTTGTTGCAATTGATTGATGATAAATCCTAACAAACTTATAATTTATAAGAATTGGTGATTTTATTTTATATGAATCTAAAATATTCTTACAACTTATGGAAACCCATTGAATTGTTATGGACATTATAGAAGAAAATAGAGGATGAAAGTGTTGCCATAAAAAATATATATAAACATGTTTGCATGAATCTTCTATTAAATAGAAAAGATTATTCTATGTATTCATGATGGATCAAGTTGTGATTTTTTCATTATTTTTTTTGGAAATTCATTAACTAAAAATTCAATTTGGAACATCATTAATTATACATGGGCAAATGACCAACATTGTCCTTGCTACAATTGATTGATGATAAATCCTAACAAACTTACAATATATATGAATTTATGATTTTTCAAAATATGAATATAAAATATCCTTGCAACTTATGAAAATTTGTTGAATTGTTATTGGCATTGTACAAAAAGACATGGGATGAAGGTGTTACTATAAAATAAGCACAACTTGACGATATCAAACAATTTGTATGTTTTTAAAAATTCATTTGGTGATCCTCATCCCTAATGCAAATATGACTTATTAGAATAAAACAATCCATATTGTTTATTGCACAATTTATTGTACATGGATGTCATTTCCATATATTTATATTCTATTTATTGTTATAACATCTTAACATCTTTGACACTAATTACATTAATTTAAGAAATAATGAAAATTTTAAAGTACTCTTTTCAAAGCACAAAAATTTGGGAAGAAAAATACTTAATCTTTTGAAATATTTAAGAATATTTTATTCTCAAGATGAAATCTTCAAATTTCATTAATTAATTTACAAATATGTGTTTAAGTTGCCCTTGTATGATAATAATTAATGAAATGTATTTAAATAACCTTGAAAATATCATAAATTTATTAAATAATATGTTTGTTTTACATTCTTGCATAAATGTGTTGTAGGGGTTACATTTTTTCTCAATGCTTGTCATTAATTGAATTAAATGCATGGGAGAATGAATGGATTCTTGCCATGAAAGCTTTATAAAAGAAAAAGGTGGCCAGAAAATTGAAAGAAGACAAAAAATGATTTAATTTGTGGTCAATACACCAATGCTTGGAAATTAAGATGGGCAAGACTTTTTTAAATTATCGTACAACTTTATCCAAATTAATAAATTAAATATTTCAAAATTTTCCAATTTATGTAATTGAAATATGTTCAAATTTTTGCACATGGTTTCAAATTTTACATTTTCAAAGATTTAATATAATGGTTAAATCAATTGCATATTCACCATAAATCACACATCTTCCAACCTACTATTTGTGTGCATCACACCAAAGTTTTGAAAACCTTAAACTTCCTTTGTGCATGTTATTATTTAAAAGTGCATGATCCACATTCAAATGAAAATTTGTAAACTTCATCTTTTTATTCAACAATTACACTTTTAGGCTCAATGGCCAATTAAATAATACATTATTTATGTTTTGAAACATGAATCTACAATCATAATCGAAGTTTTTAACCTAACATTATGATTGCAAATTGTAAAAGTTCCAAATTTCAACATTTGGTTTCATATGAAAATAACATGTTTTAGTGTATTTTAATCCATTAAACTATGCTTTATATCCATGAATTCCTTAACATATTTGATATTGTTTAATTTTCATAATGTTCACAACTCCAACAAGTGGTAACACTCTCGTTCTCTAGCATGATATAATATTTGGTTTACATTGAAAGTCAAAATTACAAATAAATTAATGTGAATTTTCATTATAATTAAAAATTCAAAACCAAGCTATTAAAAAAATATGATATTTTCAATTTAATAAGTGATTGTAATGAATATTTAAAATAATATAATAAATTTATATTAATCATATTTTAACAATTAAAATGAAATAAAAAAGTTATTATTGTTAGGCATTTCAACTTTTTAAAAAATTGTAATATTTTAATGGACATGTTTTAATCCACATTAGAAACACACTTGTTCAAAGTTGACAAAGTCTACATTATTTTTATCAATGTTATGTTTATGAAATTAGTTGGACTTGCCTAATTCTAAATATCAAATTCATTCATATAGTGGGAAGTGCCCTCTATCAATCTTTCAACGGCATATGCATGCTTGGCTTGAGACGGACATTTTATTTTGCCCCATCTAACCACCATATCTTTGGAATGGATAAACATTTTTTTCCCTCTTCTAATTACTTTATCTTTTCCAATGAATTGAAAATATTTTCCCTTTAAAATTTGATCTCTTTTGGAATTAGTGAAGATCCAACCCCCTACTCCCTTCTTTCAACTCTTTATGACGAGTTAGATAAAACTTGTTAGTTCATGTTAACCTAAGGTAATATCATCTAAATTTTCTCACCGTTCAACATTGAAGCGCATGTTTAACATCCCACACCTATGAAATAACAATCATTTATTAGCTGGTAATTAACCTATCCCAATATGATACATAGGAACCCATTTTGCAGATAATGGGAGGGTGAGGGTTCTTAGTCCCAAATAACATAAGCACTAAAGGATGGGGTGAGAGTTAATCCAAGTTTTGCTAACTAGCAACAAGAGAGGGGAAGGGTTTGAAATAAATGTCATTTAACTATGTAAGACAAAGGTTGGAATTGGAGGTGGTACGTTGTTTAGATTAGGATAGGATAAGGGCCTCTTTATCTTGTCCTTGTAATTAGACAATGGTTATGTGAGCAATAGGACCTAAAGAAAAAATGTTTCTTGGGTGTTTTTTCTACAACAGCTTAAGCTAAAAGTAGGTAAGTATTTTCTGATTTTGGGTAAAACTTTGACTAGAGCTTAATATTAGGTGATTTCTATGGCACATTTCTTGGGGTTGTTATTCATGAGCAAGAAGATATTAAGGTGGCCTTCTATGATGGAACTTGGGAAGGAGGTCGGAGCATCATGAGTATCCAAAGGGGTGAGGTAGTTACTACTCATGATAAGGTGGTATAGGCTAAACATAGAAGGAAATATTGTAAGAATTGACAATTGGAACATCATGAGCAAGCAAACATGAGTTTCAAAGGTGGTGGCTTAGAGGTCGACGCATAAGAAGGCAAACATCAAAGACAAAAATGGAGGAAGATGGGAGGGGAGTCAATTAATTTAGTTGTTATGTAACAAAGATAGGTAATGAAAGGATAAAAAAGGAAGATGAAAGGTTGGGAGCTCTTGAACACTTTCATATTTGGATCACTTTCATGATTGGAAGAACCTATGATGTTTTAATAAGTGGGTGTTTCAAGAAAAAATGAAAAAAATATTCACTGACAGTCAAAGAGATAGTGTGGACACAAGAGGATGAACTTGGTAACTTAGATCTAGAGATGCTTGGAGGAATATAGGTAGAGATTGGAAACTTCAACCATTTGCAAACTTGTGTAACCTTTCCACTTTCTAGTGAAGTGAATTAGTGATTTACATATGTTTTTTCATTCTAACTAGTTGCATATAATTAGAAATGGGTGGCATCTTGGGATAATATTCTTCGATTAGCCAATAACGATTCTTGTAAAAAGGGGCAGGGAGAAAAATAATTGAGATGGAAGCACATGGAAGAATAAAGTCAAATTGTTGCAACCTTGCAAAATTTTATTCACAAAGACACAGTAGACACCATACAAGGGAATAAGAAAAAGGAAAAGGGAGAATTTACAAGACATCAAAACTTGATGTCAAAATCTTTCCATGTCAAAAATTGATCGCCTATAGTAGGTCAGCCATGTTTCTCCATGTCAGAAATTAACCGTTTGCAATAGGTCAACTGTGGTAATGGGAGGTGTGTCTTGAAAGGGTGGAAATCAAAAAGTAGTTAGGCTTATAACTATCGCCCAATTTAGGATGGAAGATGTTTACATCCTTTGCAACGTGATTGAAATTTTTTGTCAAATAAGGGTAACCAAGACAAAAAAAGGAGGGCCTACTGGCCTTTGCATGTTCCAAATGGCATTAACACAATCATGTAAAAACACATCAACTTGTTTTTGTAAACATCCAAATACCTCAATTGCTAATGGGAAGAATTAATCAATGGGGTGTTGGTTGTAATAACTTTTTTATTTGGCTTGAATTGCATCGGAACCAACGGATCCTTGAATTGCACAAATTTGACGAAGTAAATCCATTCATGTTGGGTCGGCAATGACAATGTTGGCTAAGGTGTGAATGCCATTTTTGGTGAGCACAATGTTAATTCATTGACAAGAGGAATTGATTGTGGATGAAGGAAGTGCATGTAATTGTTTTCATCCCACATGGAAGTTAACATCTTGCATGATGGTGGAAAAGGTGTCATGAATTGCATCATGAGTACCCATGCGCTCGTTGCCATAAGCACAATGTAAAAGGTGAATACCCATAAGGTCAATGGGAAGAGTGTACACACATTAAGGGATAGCTGCAATTGAAAGATGGGGCAATCCAAATCATGTTCGAAATTATGTGGAAAAAATTGGGGAAGATAATTGAAAAGCCAGGAATAGTAGCTAAGCTATAAGCTAAACACCCTCCCTTGGGTTAAAACATGATAATATTTGGGCACAATGGGCTTCACATATCCTATTAGAGAGCATGTTGGAAAGGGTATGATGGTGCAAATGCTTCGAGATGGAATCTTGAAATTGAACCATTTGTTGTTCGATGAGTTGTTCAAACAAAGGAAGACACACAAGTTGGGGGCAGTAGAAAAACACATGCCACTTTGAAATGTTGCTGGAAAAGAAAGGTGTTGTTGTTGACTCGTTCCAAGGTTTCAAAAAGGAAGGGACGATGATCAACCATAAACTTGGCAACGATGATTAAGGCTACAAGGGCCCAACTCCTTGAATAGGTTGTTGGGGCAATGGTGGCTATCGGTATGAAGTTAATGCCATCGAATATGATTGGGAAAAAAGTTTGTTTACATGCTAGAGGTCATTATGGGCTATCAAAAGAACCTAAACCCAAGAGGCACCCAAACACTTAAAAGATGGATGACACAAAAAAATTAAGGGACTTTATGAAGGTGGAAGAAAGAGGTGTGCATCATAAGAAATATGATGGCTATTGCACAAAACAATGAGTTAAAATTCCAAAGGCTATTTGAACATCACCAATTTTAGGGAGAAGGTTCATGTGTTGAACATTCTCTAGTAAAGCATATTTGATGAAAGATGATGTGAATGATGGGGTGCCCAGCGAAACCCCAAAACTCAAATTTTTTTTATGGGGTGGTAAACTAAGATGGGGTGTTGAAGTTAGGCAATGACACGCTCCCAAGTCCTAGTTAGACCCAAGTTAGGTCTAAATTATTCTCACAGTGAAATTGTGAAGAACTTGGGGCACACTCCTAGCTTTTAGCACTAGAGGGGGTAGAGGGGTGTGTTGAAGCTTCAGGATGGGACTAGGAAGAGTGACAAGCTATTCACTTACTTGAACCTACATCAAACCAACCAACAAGTTGGTTAGTTCACTTTCTGGAGCACCCTTGGTGCTAGGACAAACCATGGGCAACTCTGGACTCACTTGACTCACCACAACCTGAACTCGGGGGAAACCACCACCTTCCCCCATATAGTATACTTTGCGCCTCTCCACGGCACCCACATCCGAATGGCTTTTTGTCCTGGGACTCCCAATGACGAGTCCCGAAATTGTCACGATTTGGACTCCTTGGATTTTAAGCGATCATAACTCTTTGCTCAAACCTCTGATTGGGATGAGGTCTAAAACAAACTTGTAGCTCTCCTCAAGAGCTTTTCAAAGGTGTGTCGCACTTCACCTACACGCATTGGGGTCAGGTCGATTCCCAACTTTTAGTGGTCGGAAGTCAAACTACCAGTTTGACTCCTGGTCTTTCTTTTTGCCATAACTTGTGCTGCAAATGTCCAAATGGCCCATGCGAAGCCATTTTTGACATCTACACTTCGCTTTCCAATGATATAAAGAACACCTTAATGCGAGGTGTTCTGACCCCTGCAATCGAGCTCTGAAGTTTCGAAAGTCTCGAAGGACTCCCAAGTCCCAAATTTGGGAGTGTGAATTTCATCTTCACATTCCCTCTAAGTAGGGTTGCGACAGGCAATAGGCCATAAAATGACCGTGTTACACATTTATGAGGTTAGATATAAATATCTATTGCATTGAGTTCAAAATGTTCATATGTAGATGATATAATTGACAAGGGACCTATGATGTGTGTGTCATATGCAATGGATGGAAATAGACAAGAAGGGAAACGATTAATTATAGAACGTAAAACCCTAAAGTGGGCTAAAACGAATATTGCGCTTCTTAAGGGATCACCTTGATAATGAAAGGCCCCACGATTTTGGGAGGTTTAAGGCAAACAATTCCATCATTGAAAAAAAATTGATGATCAATTGAAGCAATCGTTTGACCAAAGGCCAATTATTGATTAATGATTAAATTGATCGACATTCAATATATACCCTATGATTAAACATTTGGTGCATAAAATTAATGTTTAAATTTTTCATCACCCAAGGATGGATGGAGCATTTTTGTGTTTGGTCATGGATCAAAATTGGGTCATTTACACACCCCTTGAGATGCACTTTAAATAACAAAATATTTAATGATTGGGAAAACATTATATCAATTTTGGGCACTCATCAACCTTAATTATAATAACAAAATGTTTGGTTAAAGCCTTAAGGTGCACATATAATAAAATATTTCAACCCGTTCAATAGAAGGGATTGTTTAGTAATGGGAGTGGTTTAATGCAATTACAAAAAAAATGGGGTTTAGGCATACAAACAATCTTGTGTGCACAAACAAACATTAAAACTTAATATCCAAAGCAACAACTTTGGGGCACAAAATAAGACACATTTATGATTGTTTTAAAAAACATGCAAGGACCCCTCTTGTGAGCACATTGGATTCCTTCCAAAACCATGCATATCAAAATCAAGTTATATGTGCAAAGCATAATGCATTTGAGTGAAAACTTCAAGTTTATCAAATCCTTTAGCAATTTTCAATAATGTCCTCATTCCCAATTGATATGTTAGATGATCTTTAATGTTTTTTAGAGCTATTGGTTCTAGGTGCAAAAATGTTGAAATTAAAAATATATGAGAGAGAAAAATAAATGAAACCAATAGAAGGGGAAAAATAAATGAAAGAAAAAGTCAGTTCATAAGATATCAAAATAAAAGAAAATTTGCAATCTTAGAAGTATAAGCATCAAGTGAAGAGATATGAACTTCTTGTGTGAATCAAATCTAGGAGGAAAAATACAAGTTTATAAACACTATCATTGGATCCAAAAATTAATCCCAAAGTAGTAAAGAATTTAAATAGATCTAGTTTTTGTAAATTTTAACAAGTTGTAGCCCAACATAACATGAGATTCACACCTACAACATGCATATCAATTGTAAACATCAATTTAATACGGGAGGATGTTGAAAAAATTTATAAACTTATTTCTTTTATTGAAAATTTAAAAAGTCATGATCTTTTGAAGTATCCTAACCTATAACACTTTTTTTATAATTTTGGAGTGTCTATAGGTGTTTGAAATGCACACCTCTTGTAGGTTTAGAGATAATTCCCTTAATTATTGAAGGTTGGGGCCAAGAGGTCAAGGGTTGTCATGATGCCCAATATACCTTGTAGGTGATAGTATGGATTGCTAAACCAACCAATAGTAAATTAAAAAAACATTTCACCTACATTTGCAAAACAAACAAACATGGCAATAAGAATAAATAAAACTTTTGCACTACACCAATGAGGTAAATGGACATACAAATCCTTGGAAGAAACAATGGATACAATGAAAAGAACAAAAACTTATTTGAGAAAAGCAAACAAACATTGGAACATATTTCTAACTTCTCTTTTAGATCATTTGAATGGCAAGACATGATCAAGGAAGGTTGGCCCATAAGGTGTGTTAATGGAAGAAGATGAAGATGTAGCTATAATGGCTTGGGTGTTCATTATGCAAAAATGTGAACTTTCAATGACCTTACAACAACTCCAAATGAAAATGAAGAAACTCATTTAAACTAGGTCCACCCCTATCAAAGATGGAATTTCAAGGAATAGTTTGTGGTTTTGGTTTAAATGTCAACATTTAAAACTAAACATTAGACTTGTGAAAGGATCGGAGGTCTATAGAGCATAAGGTATGACAAGTCATGCATGTAACTCATTCTACCATACATTATTATAGAATGACGTTTGGAATTTTAAAAAAACAAGGATTCATGCATGAAGCAACGAGGGGAAAAAATTATACCAAAAAAATGTTTGCAACCTATTTACAACATCATTCCAAGGTCCAAGGAGTGGTTAAAAGTGAGTTGTATCATAGATGTTGCAAGGGGTTTCCTATTAGGCTTTTACATCTTTAACATGAACATGCATGGTAATGCAAACCAAGGCATGGATGATGTTATTTCTATTCAAAGAATTTTCATGATGTTCAAAAGGTTAATTGAAAGTGGCATCTTTAATTTCATTGACACCTATTAGTTCATGATGGACATGGTTCACATATTATGTCAGAAACAATAGAATAAACACAAGCATATGGGTTGGATATGATCACATTACCTTTTCATAATCCCATGCCTTATAAGGTTCCCCAAATGTGAGTTGTTTTAAACCTTTCAAATCAATTGTAAAGAAAAAAATGAACAATGAAATTGTTAAAATTAATCAATGTGAACTAAACAAATGCACATTGGTTGATAGGGTTGACAAGGTTTTGGACCAATCAATGTCTAATAAAAACATCAAAAGTGGTGGATGATGGTAACATGGATTTGGCATTGAACCTTAGGGCTATGGACAATAAGACCAAACCAAATAACATATACACAACACCACCTTCCAACATTTCAAATGAAAAAAACAATGATAATCTTGATGGAATAGTTGATGATCAACAAGAATGGGGGAAAACTGGAGCTACCACACAATTCTTGAACATAGTAGCAATAATAGATGATCTTGGAATAAGGGTTGATGTTTGTTTACCAATAATAGCTAATTTTGAGATATTATGTGGATACCCATGAGTATTACTACCACACAAGATACAAGTTCAATAAAAGATGTTTATGACCTAATAGGTGGCTTAAACAACCTACTTATGAAATGCAACAAGGCCAAAGTTTAACAATTGCAACCCATGAATCATTGTCTTTTGCAAATTTGTTGTCCCCCCCATTTTAACTTGCAAGAATACCAATGGGCAAAGAATCATTAGTTGATTACAATTAATCACATGTTAATCATATTTAGTGAATACTCATATATTTTGTGACAAAAACCATGGACAGGGAGGTGGTGGAAAAGATCATAAAACTAAAAAAGAATAAGGAGGATAAGAGAGTTAAACAAGTTGTTAATTTCCCTAATGTGATCAATAAAGTCTAATGAACAAATGTCATAAAACAAAATTTTACACAACTTGGTCTACAATTGCAATAAATGAACAAGGGATAAATTTCAATTCAATTTTGCAACAAGTTTAAGGGCCCACCTTTTATTGTATAAATGGATAATCCTTGGGTGTACAATAGAAAATCAAAGATAATCCAAAGCAAGGGTAAGGGTTTGAATGCAAATGAAAGGAACCAAGAAAAACAAAACAAGAGGATTGAACTCCACAAACCAAGAGGAATGAGACCAAGGGTTTAAGCTCTACAAACTGAGAAAAACAAGACAAGTGAATCACTCTCCACAGACCAAGAGGAATAGGTTGAAGGGAAAGGGTTATTCTTCATAAAACAAGAATAACATGACAAGGGGAAGGGTCACATTTCATAAACAAGAAGGACAATCAACAATGTGATTTGGGTTCTCAAGAAGAACAAAACAACAATGATGACAAATGGGGGTGGGATGAGTTTGATAAAACAACAAAAAAACCAGATGAAACAAAGAAATATAAGATGACAACAATCGCATGTGAAAGGTGGGATTTGAGTTTGTAAAACAATGAAACATGTTAAGGGCCGATTGAAATGCAAGACCATGACAAACAAACATAAGAGGGGGGGAAGGTTTTGTAGAACAATAAAACACACCAAGTGCCCATTGAAACGTAAGATGATGAATGAATGCGAGGGTGGGGGGTTTCTAGGGCAATGAAACACATTAAGGGCCCACCAAAACACAAGATGACAAGGAACAAGTGTGATGGGGGAGGGGGAAAGTTTTTAAGAATGACAAAACACACTAGACAACCAACAAAACATGACAATGAAGATGAGACATAAAAAAGGGGTGAGGTGAGTTTTATAAAACATTAAAACACACCAAATGACCAATGAAGAACAAGACAACGAGGATAATACACAAGAAGGGGGTGGGATGGGTTTTATGAACAATGTCTAAACACCAAATGACCACCAAAACACAAAGGATAATGATGATAAAAGATTGAGGTGTTGTAGTAGATGTTGATGACTTGCATCACACATTTAAAAATTATCATTGGTAGTGTGCCATCATGTAGCCACATAATAGACCACAACGAGCACCATCTAAGTTCTATTTGACAAATGGAAGAAGATGAAACCAAAGCAAATGACCACAATGGAAAGAAGTAAGGTACAAGAATTCATGGAAGTTGAAACTTTTTGAACACCAACAACCAAAAAGCAACAACAAGCGCAAATAATTACACAACGTACTTGGAGCACAAAGCTTAGGAGGGAGACTATTGTTGAAGTGCGAACCCCTTGCCAACTAGCATTGTCACTTGAAATTCTAGGGTTAGGCAAACAATGCCAACTAGCAATGCCACTTGAAATTCTAGGGTTAGGCAAACAATGCCAACTAGCAATGCCACTTGAAATTCTAGGGTTAGGCAAACGAATGTTTTCTCATGATTGTAGATTATCACACTTTTTTGGCACTAATCTAGGCCATTGGTCTATATGAGAAGCATTTTTACATAAAGAATTGAATGGATTTCAATTTCATCCATTTCAAACAAGGGTCAGATCTTATTCAGTTTTAAAATGCTAACAAATTATGAATAAGGTGCAAAGTGTTTGGTTTAAAATTTTACATTTATTATTTAAATATTTAAAAAAACCTTGGTCAGGCGTCAAATCTGTCCCTATTCACACTGATTCCTCTCGCCTGCTATTCCTCTGCGACGTAAGGGACTTCTTTAGAGAGGTGAGATGTGACAGGTTCGCCGCCGCCTCGGAGGCAAGGAGGTGGGCCGTGGGCCGTAACCACTAACCACCACCGCCACCGGGGAAGCAAGGAGGTGGGCCGTGGGAGGTAGCGAACCACCACCTGCAAGCTGCTGTGCAGCCTTGTAGGCTGCAGTGCAGCGCACACAAGGGCTTCCCTTTGTAAGCGCGCGCGATGTTGCAGCTCGTAGTTGGGAAGTGCCACAACTTCTTGCAGCAATGATAGGAGTGTGAGGGCTTCCCTTTGTAAGCGCGCGATGTTGCAGCTCGTTGTTGGGAAGTGCCACAACTTCTTGCAGCAATGATAGGAGTGTGATTGCATTCACAGATTGGTGTAAATAATTCTCCTAAGTTATTGGTTTTGTATAAGATTTTAGAGTCCCAGAGTTTTGGTTTCTCTCAAGAGGTCGACGAGGTTGCAGAGGACAGACAGACACACCAGGAGGAGGAGGAGGAGCTCGAGATTACCTACATTGGTCCTTTTGCAATCACTCTTTTTTCGGGCTCGTCCAATGTTGTACGTGTTGATGTCGAGATTCAGGAGAGCCTGCAGCGTCGGTTGGAATCTGAGGAAGCGTGGAGCACCGGGGATAAGTGGATTGGGGCTCTGATTCGTGGATTAGGGTTTAGGGTTTTTGTTGTGTTGGGGTGTGGGAGAATTCGGGGAGGGGAGATTGTTCGCAAGGATTGAAGGAAGGAATATTGAAGAAAGTTTATTTGGAAGCGGTGGAGTGGAATTGTTTAGTGGTTTGAGATCCACTCTAACATCCAGAAAATTGGATTAGAGAGAGAGAGAGAGAAGTTACGGCAAGATGGTGCTGGCGGAGCTGGGGGGCCGCATCTCGCGTGCCCTCCAACAGATGAGCAACGCCATGTTCATCGACGAGAAAGTGTTGGCGGAGTGTTTGAACGAGATTTCACGGGCTCTGCTCCAGGCGGATGTGCAGTCCAAGATGGTGATGAACATGCACAACAACATCAAGAAGAATTGTCAACCTAGATGATCTTGCTGCTGGACGTAACAAGCGGAAAATCATCCAGCAGGTCAGAGAATTCCCTCCCTCACTCCCCCCTCACCCATCTGTCCCCCCTCCTCTTTCACTTGCCACTTCTTTGCAGTGGGATTTACCAAATCTGGACATACATACAGACAGACAGATGTGCTCCAAACCCGAAGTGGCTCCACAATATCCCAGGGTTGTAATCCAGTGAAGGACCAAAATGTATTGTTGGTCTGTGATGCACAGGCAGTGTTCAATGAACTCTGCAGCATGCTTGATCCTGGGAAACCTGCATTTGTGCCAAAGAAAGGAAAGCCCAATGTTATCATGTTTGTTGGACTTCAGGGTAAGAGTTATTCCCTCTCCCCTTTTTCTAAAACTCAGATGCAATCATCTACCACCCAAGGGTACAACAATCAAACAACACCCTAGAAATTTTGGGACTGTATCTGGTACAGCTTCATCATTTGCAGTTTTGCAGATGTAAATGTTCTTTGTGAATATCAGATTGCTAACAATAATTGCAAGCAGAAGAATTAGGAGTCTTGGTGTTGAGGCTTGAAATGATGTTGTGCATCAGGTTCAGGAAAGACAACAACAATTACCAAGTATGCTTACCACTACCAGAAGAAAGGATGGAAACCTGCTCTTGTCTGTACTGATACTTTCAGAGCTGGTGCCTTTGATCAGCTCAAGCAGAATGCTACCAAGGCAAAGATTCCTTTCTATGGCAGGTACAAACAGCAAGTTGTTTGAGCTCAAATCAGAGCATTAACTGTAACATCTGGTAGCTTCATTAGAGATGATGCAAAGCCAAGGGGTTTGATCACTGGTGATCATCTTGACATCATCAATCAGGCCATCTGTTTGCTCAATTTGGGTTGATACTCAGGGGATTTTATTCAAGGTTGATGAATGGGGGCGGTGAATTGGATTGTCAGCTACACAGAGACAGACCCTGTGAAGATTGCACAGGAGGGTGTGGATACATTTAAGAAGGAGGGCCATGATCTGATCATTGTGGATACAAGTGGTCGACATAAGCAGGAAGCAGGAATGCACAACATATGAGTAAATCTCTTCCACCACAAATGCTTAAACAAATACGTGGCATTGGAGGCCTACAGACACTTATGAAGCAAATAGGTTCAAAAGAGTTTTCAGGCATGTTTGGTGGAGATGGAGGAATGGGTGGGATGATGGGCAGTAGTGGCAACAGGTGGTAATAAAACAGACAGCTTGGCATACACAGTTCCTGTTACAAATGAGTTGGGCACAGGGTTCTGATAGAATTCTATTGACTTGGAGATTTGAATCCAGAGCCTCAACAATAGATTTTATTTTTCACTGCCTGTTCAAGAGTTCACTGTCAGGACAGAGATAGCATTTGTGTTCTCTAGTATGTCCTAGCATGTCTGAACTTGTATGAAAAATGATGCCAACAGTTGGCACACCACATCAAATATCTATTTGATGAGTAGCACTTCCACAGATGTATGATCTTGCTCACAAGATAATCAGTCTAGAGATTCTCAGTATAGATTGTTAATGAAGACATGCAATGGTTCAAATGTGGCTTCTTGATGTATTGTATGAAACAGTCTGAAAGTTGAAATTCATATGGTCAAAGTTTGAAGTCATGTTCATATTCCTGCAATAGAGTATAACGATATGCATGTAGTTTCAGTCTACAAGACAACCAGAGAAACAGAATTCATGATTCTCTATTCACCTGCTCACTTTTGCTGGAAGATCAAAAGTAAACAGTAGTCCTGAGATATGTTACCTATGTTGCAGGTCTGTCTTCCAGTACACAGTGATAGTAAACAGATTCTGAGTTCTATAAAAGCAGAGTAATATGGTCTTTCCATCTTGGTCACTGTGCAGTCTTTATGTACCTCAAATTCAGCAACCTACATCAGTTGCACCTCATATGCATCATCCTCTGATGGAAGATAGATAAGGTCTTGTTTTACTCTTGTAAAGTCAAAGAAACCACTTAACCATATCTCTGTTGTGGACAAACAGGACACCTTTCAGGCAGTGGCATCAGGTTTTCAGTGGGAGCTGTAATGATACAAATGCATCTGCTTACTCTTCATCCTCATCTTCTTCATCATCCTTGAACATGGTGGCCATGCGCATGGCCAACTGAGCAGCCATCTCTCTTCTTTGTCCATCTGATAGGATACGCATATTATCGCGCATGTTGGCCATTTCGTGCATCAACTGCTCCATATCCTCCATCCCAGGCTCCCAATTTACCATTACCCCTGGATCCACATGTCCATTGGCAACATCTGGTGGAAGTGCTTCCTCTGTGGAGGAAGCTTGAGGCAATGGGGTCATCTCTGTTTCTGCAATTCCATCAGACATTTCTACTACCACAATCTGCTCCCCAATCTCTTCAAACCTAGGTTCTGGAAGTGAGCCCAAACTTGAAGGCAGGGAGGTCACTTCAACCTCATTTTGAACTTCAGATTCTTGGTGGATCTCACTTGCTGAGGTGACAGTATGCTCTACCGTCTGGTGCTCACCAGCCGATACAGTAGCATCAAGCGGAGGTGCATCAGAGCCTGTAAAGCTCCAGAGCTCATCATTGCCATCCCATGGCTCTGTGGATGCATTTGACAGAAGCTCATATTCAATGAGATAATCTAACTCGTCTTCTTCACTTGAAAAGTCTGCAAAGTTGAAAATGTCAAATTTGACATATCAGAAAAACCACTCTGCACAATCAAATACAAACCTCTGGCATAGGTTTTGATAAATTATGGCAGCTCAAAAGTATTAAGACTTTCCTTTCCTTTAGTGGACTGCAGGACATGAGTGGCAACACACAGATAAAATAAGATCACTAAGAGGGAAGCAGAGGATAGTCACCTTCAATTTCTTGAGGAGCTTCTGAACTCTCAGTGAGCTTGTTGAGGGGTTTCATAACCAGACCAGGCCACATGTGTGCTGATAAAGCCCCTTCAATTCTGGCAATGCCTTGCAAGTCCCCATCTACTGACAAACCTGTGCCAGACATCACTATTTCATCAGTGTATTTGGTTAATAGATCTACAATACTAGAGAGATCTGATTCTTTTGCAACCAAACCTGGTCACAGATCCTTGTCTTCTGGTTTTTCAAGATAGGTATGTAGCCAGAGAAGGGAAGGTACTTACATTGATCAAATACCTCATTTATTGCACAGGCTTCAATGTACTCAATGCCTCTCTCACTGCACCATTCAATGCATGAGTGCCGCCTATCATCCAGTGACTCCTGGTCTTCACCACCCAGCAGCTTTGAGCCTTCTGTCTGTTCAATGCCGAAGTCCATGTACTCAGGATGTGGGTCACTGGAGGACTCCCCACGCTTCTGTAAACGTCGTCGATACTCTGTGTGGCCAAAGTGTGAAGGCACACGGTCAGCCTTGTTGCCTACACACATCAATATGTCGAAAGTCTTCAGCTCCATCCCCGAAACCCATTCCTGAATCTCCTCAAATGATGTTGACTGCCAGGAACACAGATACCACGCAAAATACACTATCCTCAGGATACACTGTGAAGACAAATGCTACACACAACACTGGACTCTTCATTTTTGTAAGAACAGGTTGGGAATTGATTCTATTTGTTATTTCATAAAAATTCCAAAAGGATGCACCAAAAATTGACACTCTAATGTGCAAATCAAGAACTGTCTCATACTCACATTGCTGAGATCAAAAACCATGACAAGAGCCTCACAGCCATTCACCAAAGATTGCAACTGTTGCCCATCATTGAGCTCTGGGTTGTTAAGGCATGTCATCCAGACACAAACATCTGCTGTGTAATACTTGGTATCAATGGTCCAGCTGCATTGTACAGTTCAACAGAAGAACAAAACAGCAACATCAGAAAAACAGCAATCATCTCTAGAAGCCCCTAATCTCCTAAATCTGAGTAACCCTGTTCTTGAGGCGCATTACAAAGACCAGAGGTGCAAACCACTCTTGTCATTAGAACAAGGCTCCAGTGTCTTCACCATTCCAGGAGAATGATGTCAGAGATCAATGCACAAGTCTTCAGATACTAGTCCTAACTTCTTGCAATTATGCTCCTGACATCAGATCTCTAACACCAATTGCTCTTTCACATCCCAAAGTATGCAACAGAAAATCTCCATGATCTGAAACTCTAGAAGAAGTATAATCCACCAAGAACCTTGTCCAAGTGTTGCTTATTATCCTCCAAAAGTGAAGTACACAGCTGATGAAAACTGATGGAATGACAAGCACTACCACCCTCCATGCACTTCAGTAATTTGATCGGAGTTTTGATCGTGTTCAATCTGCTCATGAAGATACATGTTTCTTCCTTAAGAAATAACAAAGTTTCCTCAAACCTAAATAGGAGCAAGTTGTTCCAGGAGGAAGAGAAAAACACTGGAGGAAAAGGTTTCGGATGTTTCCAGTGGTGAGCTTCTTACCCATGGCAACTTGCCTCTGTTGCTGATGATGTGACGATTTCGGAATCTTTGTCTGCAATCAGTCCTGTAAACAAACGTCCCATCCAGATGTCTGAGCAAGAACTGGACATCAACAAGATGGACATCCCTAAGCATCAAGCTTTGATTCAAGGTGTTCAAAAGCAACAAGCTGAAGAAGAACAAGAAGGAAAGAAACCAGATGAGAAAAGAAAAGAAAAGAATTGGTCATGTCTTTGTTTATGAATATCAAACGCAATGGAAAACGACCAGAAACCAAAAGAATAGGTGAAAAACGCACTGTTCAGGATGGTGCGTTTGCCTACATCCTTTGAACCCACGACGAGAATGCCGGGTCTGCAAGCGACTCCGTTGCTCGCATCTTCTTCTCCAGCCACCGATTGAGGAACTTCCATTCCCATCCTGATTGTTTCTTCCCTCCCGCTTCTTCCTTCCTTCCTTCAACCCTAAACCGATCACCACACGCAAAACCTTCTTCTTCTTCTTCTTCTATTGCAATATAATCCTGGAAAAGCTTAAACGTTAAAGCATTGACGCGCACTCAGGTACACTACAAAATTAACGAAAGAAATGTAGAGCACAATTGAAACATGGACCGAAAATCTAAAGATCCCACACTCTCCCTCGATTGCCGGAAGAAGAAGAAGGTCCTCCCGCTACCGACGGTGTCACGCCGCAGGCGTAAAGCGCAGAAGATGGAGTTACGACGAGGTCGTGCGTGGTGGTGCGCAACACGCTATCGCTTTCCGCTGTTGCGAAGCAAAACAGGTACGGGGGTCAAAACCAGAAACTGGACGCGTGTGGATTGCCCCGACAGAACCGCATCTCGACGACGACGACCAGATTAGGGTTCGGATTAGGGTTTGGAAAGCATCGCATCAACGAGAATCGTTTCTTTCTTTGCATTTTTTCGCTGTTGCGCTTGGCATTGGATCCATATCCTTTCTTTCTTTCTTTTCTTTTGGCTTTTGCTGCTTGCAGATTGTTTGTTGGGCAGGAGATATTGCTGTTTTTTGGCTGGCCGTTTGTCGTGGAGCTAGGGTTTCGATGGCACGCGTGCATCCCGCGTCTTGCACTTGGGGACAGATACTCTTTCACGGTTGCATCTGGACATCAGCTTACATGTTGGTGGGGCTTGTAACTGCTTTCCCACTTGTGCACCGCGCCTTTGCGCTGCTCCTTACTTTCTGAAACACCGCAACAATTACTACTGTAACGTGCATCGTGCGACGGAGGAAAGAAAACAAAAGAAAACAAAAAAAAACACTTCATCGACTACTACTACTACTCTCTTCATGCCTCGATACGCGCAACTTGTAATCGGGCCTGCCGGCAGTGGCAAGGTTTGGCACTAACTCTTTCTTCACGTGTGTGTATGTGTGTGTGTGTCTCTCGTTGTAAGAACATTGGTGGTGGAGACGGAAGAGCTTCAGCAGTTGCCAGAGCTTTTTGGAAGAGTGCAATTGGAGTTGTTCACATTTTTTGTTGCATGTCTTTCTTTGACGGTGGAATGAATGCTTGTGGCGGGCGGTTGGTGGGGAAGAACAGTCCACATATTGCCAGAATGTCTATCAACATTGTCAGAGCATCAAGCGGACTGTGCATGTGGTGAACTTGGACCCTGCTGCCGACCATTTTGAGTATCCAGTATCTGTAGGTAAGAACTCTGCCTCTGTGTGTGTGTGTGTGTGTGTGTGTGTGTGTATCTTTCTGTCTGTGATAAAACCCTTAGCAACACGAGTTATGATGTATAGATTGTAGACCAGGAGAGGATCATCACCAAGCTTATGTTGGTGGTGTAATTGCTTTGTGTGTGTGTGTGTGTGCAGATATTCGGGAGCTCATCTCTTTGGAAGATGTGATGGAGGAGTTAAAGCTGGGTCCAAATGGTGGCCTTATCTATTGCATGGAGTATCCTCCATTTTCTTTTCTGATGCCTAGGTGGTTCTGAAGCTGGGTTTCTTTCAGGTTTTTTTTTTTTAGGGTTTACGGCTTGCTGATTGTGAGCTCTCTGTCTTAGGTAGATGGAAAGGTGCACAGCAGCAGGGTAGAATTTAGGTGGCAATCAAAGTGCAAAATTGAGTGCAGAGTGTTATGTAACTCTTTGACCTGCTGTAAGATATCTGGAAGAAAATCTGGAGGATTGGTTTTCAGAGCAAATGGAAGACTACATTGATGATGACTACCTGATCTTTGATTGCCCAGGTTCATCTGCCTCTACAATGCTCAAACTTCAATTTGGACTTGACAGGAATGGATGTCTGTGAAATGATATTGATGTGCAACTGTGGTGTTTTTGTGTGTGAGATTCTCACTATGCTTGTCTCCCTGTGTGTCTTACAATGTCATCAGAGCCTTTGATCATTTCAAACTAGATTTTGCCAAGATGGGACAAAAGCTTGGATTGGAGATCTTGACAAATGTTAGTTGGATTGTTGGATTCTGATTTGTCATGGCTTTTGTGATGAGGAGCTGATGCAGGGCAGATAGAGCTTTACTCGCACATACCTGTGCTGCGCACTTTTGTTGACCAGCTCAAGAGATGGGATTTCAATGTCTGTGCTGTCTACATGCTGGATTCTCAGGTGTGCACTTTTATGTGTCCATGAGGAAGTATGTTGAGTCTACAAAGTGAATAGAGAATAAGTGTCATAACAAGGCTTGAGACACTTTGTGTAACATGGCTTTTCTTTTTGTTATGGCTGCAGTTTAGGCAGTACATTCAGATCCCCAAGAATTCAATGGATATGCGGTGTGAAGTTTTTTTGTTGTTCTAATGTAAATTTTTTTGTTCCTGGCAACAGTTTGTGTCAGATGTGACAAAGTATATCAGTGGCTGTATGGCATCTCTGTCGGCCATGGTGCAGCTGGAGCTTCCCCACATCAATGTGCTTTCAAAGATTGACCTTCTTCCCAGCAAGCGTGACCTTGACAAGTGAAATTCCTTCTCTGTTTTGCAAAATACCTTTTCCACTGAATTGTTTTTTGCACTGAATGTTTCAATCCCATATCAAATCTGCTGCAGTGTTTTTTCTATTTTTGATGTTCTGTTGTCTCTTTCTGCACCGGTGAATTGTTCTAGGTGGGAATTTCAGGTTTCTGGATCCAGATGCAAGGCTTCTATTAGGTGATCTTAATCAACAAATGGCACCTCGCTTTGCCCGCCTCAACCAAGCACTTGCTGAACTTGTATGTTCTGTCAACTCATGAGCTTTGCTGGTTGAGCTGAGTTCAGAAATCATGTAGACTATGTACTTAAGATCCTGAACTTTGAAGTCTTGTGTCCCATGACCAAGTTCATCCTGTTCTAACTTCCTTTCTAGTTATATTGGTTAAGTGGATAGTCAAACTATCAATGAAGAATTGCTGAGCAGAAAAGAACAAAGAAAGGACTAATGCTTGCTGGAGCCAGTGTAAGAGTTGTTGCTGATCAGTTAGCACTTTTGACCCTACATAATATGGCCATGTGTGTCTTCTATCATGATTTTTTTCTGTTTTGTGTGTTATGGGAAGGTGGATGACTACAGCATGGTCAACTTTCTGCCCCTGGATATCACAGATGAAGACAGGTGAAATGCAACCCAGCCCCTATTTGTACTTGTTGAGTTGATAATCATGCCATTCCTTGATAGATCTCTTTGAGGAGATAGAATGGTAAAACAGAAGATGAGTGTGTTCTGAAGTTTTATTCATCTCATGAGTCAATATACTGACAACAGTGTTTGCAATTTGGAGCACTTGCAGCATCCAGTTTGTGTTGTCACACATAGACAATGCTATCCAATATGGAGAGGATGCTGAGCCCAAGGCTAGGGATCATGATCCAGGTGGAGATGATGGTGGGGGGTTTTAAGGGTGAGAGTGTGATCCTGTGTTCTCCCTCTGTTGGAGGCATGGAGAGAATGCTTCAAATGTTGTGGGAGCTTCAAGAGACTTGAAATGATCAAAATCTTTTTCCCTATCAAAACTTGATATTTTCTCCTTGTTCTTTGCTGCTTGTTGCTGTATTATGCCCATCTTTACCACTGTGCTGGAGGTGACGGTTTTAATCCATTTTGAAAAATCAGAACCCAATGTGTTAAATACAATTGATGTCCTCTTTGTAACATATTAATATACTTCTTTTCTATATTGCTCTAACATGTAATTTTATATGTAACATATTCATTAAGGTTTACTAAGAAAATCTTGCTGTAATTTAGTTTCCATATAGGCTTGGACTTTAAAAGGTCTCTGGTGAATATAAACTTAAGTTAATAGGTTCACTTGCCTAATAGTGACATGAAATAGACAGACTAGACAATTTCACTGGGGGTTGCACACAAATGAGACTTCTTCTCTTAATAATAATATCATACATTCTTTACATGTCAAAAACTCCAGAATTCAAAATATGCTAAGTAATCAGTGATTGTATGTTGAACCGAATCATGGACGGTGATATTGCTTCCATGAGCCAATTGAAACAACACATGCTCCACACATCATTGCAATTGTTCACCATTTCAAACTATGAATGTAAGAAAAATACATGTTTTGTAACATATTGCAAATTCCACTACATACTAAAGACATTACAATTATGTATTCAATGTAATATAGTATGAAATACATATTAGTTCTGCGTCAACTTACAAGGTACTTTAGCAGTCCAAAGACATGGGATGTTGGAGTTACATGTCTATACTTCAAAAAAATCAGCCACCAAGGTGAAAAATTGAGTGGCAGGAAAGGGGGTGAGAAGAAGATCATGTGTGTACCCCAGGAGGCTGCATCCATGAACAAGTTTTTGAAGCTGGTCGTGTTTTGCAATGGCTTTTTCTTTCAACACTCCTCATGGTGGCACTACTCACACTACTCTAGCTTCCTTGCAGACCCTTGTAAGCTTTCTTCTGTTTTCTCTCTCTCTCTCTCTCTCTCTCTCTCTCTAATGCCTTCTTCTCATAATATGTATGTTTTCTTTGCTGAAGATGAAGTGCCCCCATAGGTTGCTTGCCTTCTGATTCCTGGGGATCTGGAGCAAAATGCTCACACTCATTCAAGCCATGGTTTCCTGCATAGCATGCGACTGCAAATCTGGTCTGCTATGTCTAGTCAAGGCTGCAAGCCATTCATAATACTCATAATCCCATTCCAGGTTACTCCATAATCCCGTATTGCCTGACTGCTATGCAAGAGTGGGCCAAGACACCTGCTGGCTATGAGACAGCATGAAGACACCCTTGACTCTTCCAAATGCAGAGTTAATCCTTCCCAGATGCTTTGATTACTTCTCTTAAAAGAAGTGGATCAGCACAGATAAAGACTGCTACAACATGACTACAACATTAGTACTTGATCACTGGCACCACTTGCTGTGGAGCAGCATTTACTCATGGCTGAGACAGAAGAGACTAACGAAATAGCTCCATTGGATAACCAGACTGGATTTGGTGCTGAGCATCGGCAGATGACACTGGTGATAGTGCATGCATTTTGCGCCACTTGCTGTTGCTGTTTTGATGAGGCCTGCTGAACAATTGCACACAACTGGTTTTATACCTCCTCGTGACAAAGATGCCAGAGTTTGGTTTCCCTCAGTTCCACCATCTCCAACATCTCCGATTGCTGGTTGCTGACCTCCATCTTTCTGCTGAGAGTCACAGCCTGAATGAATCCCCTCAGACATGCTAGTGGTTGCCCATGCTGTTGGTCATGCTGGTGAGGTAAAACTCCTTGCTGCTGCAAAGCAATTTTTGCTCTAGATTTTCTCAACTGTCATGTGGGAGGTTGGCTGGCAATACCATGTAATAATTTGAACTCACCACTTCCTGTGGCTGCAGGAGAGGGGTGCTGAGAAGCTTGTCAGTCTGGCTACATATTGGCAGAAATCTGGACAGCTGCAGCCTGGGCTTGGGCTTGAACCTGAGCTTGAGCTTGAACTTTTGGCAATGGCTAGGACTTGAGCACTTGAGCTTGGGTGATAGCTTGAGTGTGCACTTGATCCTATTATTGATGTCTTCCCACAAGCTAATGGTAAATCAGCTCCAAAAGCAAACCCCAGAGAGAGCTACAGAGGCTCTCATCCCCACACCTCTTCAGACAAGGAAAGTTTCATTTCCATCACCAACTGTTCTGATCATACTTTGCCATGCATTTGTCCCAGCCACTGCATAGGCAACTAGTGACTCCTCCCATCTGCAGGTTCAGGGACCTTTCAACAGCAACATGCATAGTACAGACTACTTATAGGAACATTCACAATCAAAGAAAATTCATGGCAGTGATTTGGGAATTGAGACAAGTTTTCTGAAATGGCCCAATAGTCAAGTGCAACAGTAAATCAGCAACCTTGCATTGGCAATTTTTTGCAGCCAGGAGTGGAACAATTTCTCAAGGCTGGAAATGTTGTTACAATCTCAGAGTCCACTCAGTTTCCAAAATAACTCTGCCATAAGAGGAAAGAGGCACCAGACATACGTAGTGCAAATGGTAGAGGAAGGAAATCAAAACTTTTGGGAGGCTCCACAGCCACTTTTCCTCATTGTTAACAGTCTCAAACTATGGTGGTGTCACAATACCTCTAGACATGCTACAAACAAAATGGACTTGATGTAGCAATTGACTAGACAGACTACTGGCATCAACTTGTGTCTTCTTATGTTTGAAATCCAAGTTCCTTTGATTTGTCTACAACCAGAAAATTCAGATCAAGTTGATCAGCCATATTTTCTCCACATCTCACAGGCATAAATGGTATCATAAGAACAGGGGAAAAACCACCCTGACCTTCTCCATCAGCCAGAGAATTTTGTGACTGGCATATTGCATATACTTTACCTTCTACCAGCCTATTACTACAATCCCACAAGTGCAAAAGGATCTGAAAAGAATTTTCTCCCAAAGTTTAGACCATGGCATGATAGCAACCACAAGAGAGCGACAAAGATTGACACCACCACCACCAACAACAACAACATTGACAAGAGCTACATATGGCTGCATTGACATGTTTCTCTGACAAGGTTGATGTTCACTTATCTTCTTCTCTGATCTGTGATACCACCTTGTGAATCCAGAAAGAACTCCTACCACAGTTTCTCTCTGTGACCTCCACCAACTGCACAACTTCCTCCCAAATCATGCACTTTGATCACATAGAGCCTATTTTTCAGCAAACAAAACATATGTACTGTGAGAAGAAGGCAAGAGAGAGAGAGAGAGAGCACAAGGAAGCTTACAAGGGTGTGAGAGGAAATTAGAGTGCTGTGAGTAGCACCTCAATGAGGATTGTTGAAAGAAACAGTCATTGCAAAACACTACTGGCTTCAAAAGCTTGTGCATGGATGCAGCCTCTCGGGCTACACACCTGAAGCTCCTACCCTGGATCAAGGTTTTTTTCCCTTCCTCTAGAATTTTTCCCTCTCTACTTCAGTTGTGGCTTTTGTTCATGGAATGATAAGGAAGGTTTGTTGTCTCCATACCTCAATGAAAAATGGAGGTTTGCATCTGTCTGTCTGAAGACTACTCCATTTTCACGCAAATCTCATGTGCTGCTTATGTGATTTGTAGTGTGTGTACTGTATTTACCCTATGTGTATGATGCATTCATTGAAGGAATATCAAATGTTTTGGTACATTTGTGATATGTAGGCTCAAGTCCAATGTGAACATTTTGCAACTAATACTCCAAAGTTCTCTATGTTGCACATGGTATGACTTGTTACTATCCAAACATGCATTTGGAGTTATCATGCTCCACAATCTGGGGAATTGGTATATGTTGCACATGGCAAAATTTGTTGCTACATATTTGTCAAGACACACAGTTGTTGGTCTTAGGAGGGTTGGTCACATTCATTGAGTCTATTTTTCTACAGAAGGTGTAGTTGAATGATGTTGGAGCTTTGAAAGCTAGTGGTGTTTTGCAATGGTTCAAAGCCGAAATTGTGCAGAAGAAAGACATCCTCTTGGAATTATTTTATAGTTGAAATTTTGACTTGAGAAGGGATTTGACTAAATGAGGTTGTATTTGGCTGTGTAAGGTTTGAAAAACAGAGCATGCCTGGTTGCATTCAACTCTATAATCTATGAACAAATCAGACAATTGCTTCATGCTTATACACTAGTGGGAAGTGGTGGTTTTGGAAGCAAACATGAGGACTGGTGAGATTTATAGAGGATTTGTATAGAAGATCAGAAAATCTGTAGGCATTTGTGTTCATGCACCTGTCATGTATGAACTTGTTGCCACCTACTAAGGTTTATATCTTATTACGAGTATAAAGAGCACGTGCAAAAGTGCGAAAGAAGCATTTTAGATATTAGAACCGCCTTGGATTTTTCCTCCAGTGTTTATTGTTCTTATCTGAAAGAACTATACTAACTCGGGTTGTCAATCTTGTGATGGGGAACTTTTGATGGAGCCAGAAAAATGGAGACTTCTTCAAAAATCATGGTAACATATGAACTGTTTTGGACCCCAAGATTTTAGACCAAGTGAAATAAAGATTTTTAGTTCACAAGAAAATACTTTTAATTCGCAAAATCATGTCTCTTGTCTTGAGCGAGAGGGAGTCTATTTAAGCATTCGAAGAGAGAGAGTAGGAGATTTTTCAGAAGCAGAAAAGTGCACCGATCTAGGAAAAACCGCGCCAAAAAACTAAACGAGAAAAAGCTCTCAGAAGCACAAGAAATGACAGTTTATGAGAAATTCCACATCAGACTCTTGAGTTCAAGCGAAACCTTCTGAAGAACTTAGGGCCACTTTCACGTCCTTCATGTCTGATGCACCTGCCACACGTACAGCCGTAGCTGCCTCAACACAGAAGTCTGAATGGTGTTGCAGACAGCATCAGATCACAGATCTAGCACCTGACAACTTATGCACCAGCCACTAACACAGATGGCTCATTCAACAAACGAATTCAATAGCCCAGATCTGACAAACAAACCAAAGGATCTTTGCCTACAACTACAAAGAAAAAGAAACTGTGCTAGTTGAAGGACCTTCAAACCAGGCTCTTGTTGATGGCTCTTCACGAAAGCTACCTATCTCCCCCAAACCTTAGTTCTTTCTTTCCCTCAAGTCTCACGTCTACCCCTAACTATAATTGTTTCTATTTTCGAAGGCTCAAGTAACCAGGAAAAGATCTAATCTTCTTCCTCCTTCCAAACACAGCTCATGGTCTGCCAAGCAGAGACCTTCAAAGGAATTGACACCGATGAGTAAAGTCATAACATGCCAAACTGGAACCACATGCGTGCATAGCTGCTGGATGTTTGGGGTGTGATGCCATCTCGCACTGCCTTCAACACTTCCGGTGCCCTCCAAGACCCTGTGCCCGCTAGCTTACACTTCAAGAAACTCTTTCAAAGAAGCTCATGTAGTGGGCACAGGGTTTTGGAGGGCACCGGAAGTGCATGCAAACACGTACTATGTGTACGATATGTCCATTGCACTGAACTCGGCAGAGCATTTCATGCTCTAGAAACTTGAAATAGCTGGAGATCAAAGCTTAGAGCTTAAAACAAAGCTAAAGGCAACACGCAGAGAGCATTGAAGAACACAATTAAATACAGAACATTGGACACACCCGACCAGAGAAAGACGGTTCTGGAAGAAGACGGCTAGACCTAATGGATGAAGAGTATGCCCTAATTGGATGAGGATGGGCATCCAAGGGATCATCCCATTGAGAGGGGATGTAAAATGTTTTTTGACAGAAAGCGCGAGCCAATGCCTTCAATCAAACTGTCGACGTGGCCACGGCTCTTTCGTTGGATGTGTTGACGGAGTCTCTGGTGCCCATTCCTAATAGTCTGTGGTGTGCATGCAAACAGCAAGACGGCCACAGTGAACCAGCACCATCCACTGGATGTGGATGAACCTATTATTACTCGCTTGTGGATGAACCTTAACTAAGTTAGTGTATGGTTACACCTTGGTAACCAATTATGTAAGAAATAGCTTCTTATATATAACTAGATAGATAGGAAAATAGATGAAAAGCAACTGAGTTAACCACCATGGTTAGCTAGGGAACTGGAACCCAACAGAAATCTGTTTCCTAACCACTTATCATTCATCCTTTATGGTGCGCTGGCTGGTCGGTGCTGGTTCACTGTGGCCCAGGTAGAGACTACCCTTGGGTTAGGTAGCGTAGGTTAGGGTTTATTTTTTCCAATTTTTGTGAGGGCAGGCGGTCTGCCCATGATCCACAAGAGGACTTTGTCAAATTTCTCTAACTTGTCTTACCATGAGAAAGAGACTAAGTAAAAGAAATTAATAATTCTATTTTCTTTCAACTATTGCTAGAACTTGTCATTGAAATTTGGCTAATATTATTTATTTATTTATTTATTTATTTATTGAAAATTTGGCAAATTAGGGCATGTGACAAAAACACAAGTGGATCTTCATGTCTTCATTCACCACAACTATAACCATGGGCGTTAGTTCCTTCCCTAACTTTGGTGACCTTTGCCCCTTGTATGGCGATAATACTATTTACCAATGTTGACTAGTTCTTGTTTTGCATCTAGGTTTGGTTTTGGTTCTAGTTCTAGTTCTTAAAACTTGAATCAACAATTTTTGAATGGATTCCAAAATTGGTCTCACAATTCTTTGGGGGAGTGAAAATCCATTGCAAGAATTGATTTCATGATTCTTGTGGGAGTGAAAAACCACCACAAGAACCAATTCAAGAGTTCTTATGGCCTATTTCATTGGTTCCAATTTTTTACCTACGTAGGTGGTAACTAATAAGTCTTAAGTTATATGTGTGGTTGCAATGTTGTAAACAAGCTACATCAAATAGTTCTCTGTTAACTTGAGTTTTTGAATCCTAGCCACCTTCTAAACAACATGAGATGAAATTTTGAGAAAATAAAAAATTCCCATTAATGTTCATTATTGTAGAAGGGTGCCAAGGCTATTGGAAAAAAGATAATATCAATTATTCAAATGATGTTTACTTGCAATAAATAACTTTTAAAAACATTATTTCAATAGCTTACATTTTGATTGATATTTTAATATTGTAGCACAAGGGTAGTTTCAACACATGTTTATTGAATAAGTTATTAATTTTGAAGATTTCATGTGTTGTGCATTACTAAATTGGCATTGAACATTATCAAAACTAACAAAATCACACACATGAAAACATGCGCACAAATCACCCCCTTAGTTATGATAAATGTTTTCTTGAATTAAACAAGTAAATCTATGATAAAGTAAGACATGATGTGGCAAGGTAATCCATGAAAGGAATTCGATTCCAAACAATGAGATCATTAAATTGGGTGCAATGTGAGCTTTATCATTAATTACCTAGTTGCAATCCTTCATGGTTAATTAAAATTTCCAACCTTCTTGGAATCACCCATTAATCAATAACATGCATATGTCCTAGTACAAAGGCTTGACACGAAACAACAAAACATGTATGTTTGGTGCATCATGGACACACCCAATTTCCTATGGAATCTCAAAAAGTGATGGTGTTAAACAACCCATATGCCATTCTTTAGATTGATGGTTACAAACCAACACAATTCCTACACTTCAGATTTCTTGCAAAACATACATTGCAAACTTATTGGAATTGTGGTCAATGATGGAATTAGCCATCCACATGTGGAAGGTGACATGATGCACAATTCCACACATGATCTTTGTTAACCCTATAATAACCACATATTTGATTTTTATAAATGTTAATTTGTAACTATTAGCATGTATTAATCATAAATTCAATTTTTATATGTATTAATTTGTAGTTATCTTGTTAATAAGATGTTAATGCATATCAAGTACATATTCGACCTTTTTAAGTGTTAATTTAAATTTTTAATTATTTCATTAATTTCATGTTAACATATATTAAGTACAATTTTAACCTTTTAAAATGTTAAATCAAAATCTGTAATTATTTTGTTTGTTAGATGTTACCATGTATTACATACAAATTTGAGTTTTATATGTGTTAAGTCAAAATCTAGATAAATATTACTTAGTTAATTATTAATTAGTATATTAGTTCTTACTTAGTTAAGTAGCTACTTTAATTACTAATTAATGCTTCACATTTTGAATTAATGTTAAGTAACTACTTTAGTTATTAATAAGAACCACCTAGCCTATTTAAAGAGGTGAATTTGAATATTTTGTATTCTTGTTCATTTGCAATAACATTAATAAAGTTATTTTATTGTTTTTTGAATTTGAATCTATACATTGTGTTTAATTTGAACATGTGGGCATAGGAATAATGAAATTCGTGTGTACATGTTTTTTTTAAATTGTGTATTTTGTCCATTAACAATCTTTCCATACGTGACCATTTTGACCTTCCAACAATAAAACCTTAGAAGGTATAACCTTTTTTCACATGAAAAATGACACATCCAATTGTCACATCCAATGTGATAGGTGTTCTTTACTACAAATAGACATAATCCCCAAGTTCAAACCTCCAAACCTTGGGTCAATATCCACCTCCACAGATGGTGGCATATTGTAACGTATATTAACAGTGCACAATTGTTAAGTTCTCCATTGCCATTGCATGATTCTTTTGAACAAGGTTGCATGTTCACAAGCCTAGATTCACACGTTGGGATCATCCAAATTAACCACATGGGCCATATCCCTACAAATGGATGTTGATAATTGGGGCAAAAAATAAAAGGAAAATGATTCAAAGGATGTTTGCTTGTTAAATCAATATCCTATGGCTAACCATGGTAGTTGTATGTCCTGATCATTTGTATGCATTCCTATAATCCAATGTTTTGTAAACAACTCTTCATTGTCTATACCATTATTTCAACCAAGTCATCAACTTTAGGATGATTGTGAGAAATAGTCCTATGGCCAATCAAAGGATGTTCACACATCTTGAAATTCTTTTTGAAATTCCATGCCCTTTTTTGTGAGTTTTTTGGTTGGAGCACCAAATTCATTCAAGACCTCGTCCAAAAATGCATAAAAAACCTCTTCATTATTTTTTTAAAAAAATTGTGCCAACTCATTCCACTTCGAAAAATGTTCAATCATAACCAACACATATTAGTTACGACAAACAATTAAGCTTCACAACCCAACAAAATCCAAGTTCCATTGCTATCAAAACCCCATGATTGCAAATGAAGAATGGGTGCATTAAATGATGCATGAACCCAGTCACACATTATGCATCGTGAAACAAATTGTTGTATTTCCAACTACATGCCTCTTCACCTATATTGGCTTAAAAAGCAAATTGTAAGTCCAATATGCCCCAAAATGTCCCAATTTTTCATGGGCATGTGTCACAATTTTTTTCCACATTTTTGGTCAGAATACTACTTATACACACCCATCTAGCCATATCCTAAAAAGGTGTTGGCTTTCCCAATGGTATCTTTTGGCCTTTGAAGAACCCAATCCTTTTATTGGATGTCAATTTCACACTTATTCCCTTGTTTATAAGTGGTCAACATTTGAGCATCCCCAAAGATGTCCATAGATCCAATGTCATTAGGTTCCATTTTCAAATTTTTAGAGGTGCTTAAGGAATCTACTTGAACTTCACATGATACCTCATGGCAACCATTTGTGAAAATGCAAAAAAATGAAACAAAATGCCAACCATGCATTATTTCCAAGTTTGCTTCCTATGTACATCATTGGAATTTTTTTAACAATGAACTTTTAATTATATCATTTGAACAAAATATCAATAAGATATTAAATATTGAATATGACATTTGTGCAACATTAATAACAAAACATTAATCAAATAAAATGCACCTTGCTATCTTTACAAAACAAGTGGGGTGGTTTGTTGGTAAAGGAGTTGATTTCTATCCTTGGGGTCCAAGGACCAAATGCTAATGACATTGTTTTGGTCAACAATGATATGTTGATTGAATATTCCTTATATTTAAGCCACCTAGGCTTAAGTTCCTATTTAGGTTTGGCTATGTACTTAGCTTATGTGGCCTACCTAACTACCTAAGTAATTTTAAGGTTAACATTATGTAACACCATGTGTCAAAATATTGTAGGATGAGAAAATATAAAATATATAATAAAAATAATTATTCAATATCACTATTCAATTAATCTATATTTTGTGTTTAGTTTATATTATATTATGACTATAGATTATTATATTATATTATTTACACAAATATATAATATAAATATCATGTTAATTATATATATATAATTTGAGACATATATATCCTTCACAATTATATAGTCACAAAAGATAATGATATGTATGATTACTACTAGAACACATAAACAATTAGATGTCCTATGTGATGTGTCTTAATGGACTAACTAGTCATGTAATCATATGTAGTCATATTTGTCCTATATGACTACAAACTTAGTCGTATATGTAGTTGTAAAGGACACATTTTGGCAAGAATGGAAATGTTCCTAAAGGAGTTTGTAATACTTTTTGAATGACAATAAACCATTATATTGACACAATTGATTTACAACCCAAGTTAGGAATAAAACTTGAATGATTAGAGTGTTGATTCCTCAATTTAAATAGGTTGCAAAACATCAAACCAATACAATAGGAAAGAACAAAAAAATAAAGCAAGTAAAAAAGGAAATAATGAAATTAGTTTGAGAAGGAAAAGACTCATCAGAGAAAGCACGATGAGAGATGGGGAAGAGACCTTAGTTGTAGTGATGTTTTTAAAAGTATAATCACCTAACTAATGATAGGTAGTCATCAATTGTAAAAGAAATTAAAATCACTACTTTAACACACATTCAAATTTGGAAGCAACAAAAGGATTATTAAAAACAACAATCGATCTCACACATAATTAGTTAGTGCCTTGAGACTTTCGTCTTCATCTCCACACCTATCGTACCATTAGACTTTTGAAGATATATTGTTGTTGTGTTTCATTGCACTATGTCTTTTTTTTTTTTTGGTTATTTGCATTATTATGTTTAATTTTATATGTTTTTTGAAAAATTTAATTAACAAATGCATTTCACCTTTGGGATCCTTTATGTAATTGGTCATGAAAAGTAAACACATGTTGACTTCAAGGTTAGAATATAGATAAAGATCTCCCTACCAAAAGAAGGTTGATCATGAGATAATCACATCACAAAAGAAATGTGTGAAATCATGATATGAAGAAACGATAAATTATAACAAATTTATGAGCTAATTTTTTAAAAACAAAATGTATTTGATGGGAGTTCTTCATATCCATCAATGAGGTTCAAAATTTGTTCGTTTTGAAATTTGAATATATATTTTGCTAAATCTTGGGCAATCCTTGCTAAGAGTCTAGTACAATTGGAGCTTTGATTTGGAGTACTCACTGTCATCTTCGTTGTAGTTTTTTTTCCTTCATTTCATGTGTTTTGTTTTTGTCACATTTTTTCATTTCATTTCAAATCATCTCACAATATGATATATATATCATAGTATCCATTGCCACCTTGATGCTTGAGCTACTTGAGGCCATATGTACATCATACTTTCCTCTCCATATTCTAATGTTCTTTTACTTGCGAGCTACTTTTTACCAATCCTTGTTTGATGGAAAGGCGGTGGTAGATGTTGAGAAAGTTTGAAACATATGTGAAGGTGAATAAGCTTAGATCAATTGAATAGACATTGAGCAAAGGGAATATATTGCCTTCCATCATCTTGATCTCTTTGAGCATCATGTGCCCAAAGTCCTTTTGCATCAAGAACCACATCTCTTGCTCGAGAACGATTTATAAGTTTTTTATATTTAAATATCAAACCTTAAACTAATGTTGAACTATGGTATATAACACATATATTTTCCATTGAAATGGATCAAATCACATAGTTTACTTATTAGTTTGCTTCACACATGTCATGTGGTTTGTTTATGATCATGTGTCTTGACATGTGGTTTGATGAGGATCATGTGTCCTTCACGAAATCGGATAGGGTATTTTGGTTTGGCACTTCTCTCAAACCCTAGGAAGCTCGGGTGAATTTGTTGTTGGCGTTGCTTAGCAAAGCAAGGATATTGTGTTTAAATTCATTATAGAGTACAATATTTCAGGGATTTTGACCCCTAGGTAATAGGTCAAATTTTTAATAAGGATTTTGGTAAGATGATGTTTTGGCTTGTGTTGAAACTTGAGAGATAGAGTTATAATATCTTGGAGGATTTTGGTTTCTTTTAGAGGATTTTTTGAAGATTATATATTTTTGGATGGTGAAGTTTCCATAATTCTTCTTTTGCCTTTAAGATACTTTTGAATGTAAATGGCAAGGCCAAAGTGCGACACACCCCCTTCCTTGTCTTGCTACTTTGTTATGATTTTTCTACAAAGGATAGAATTGTCTAATTCTTTGGGGTCAAATGCACATGACAAACAGATATGGTGATAAGAATCAATTCTTCCCAGCAAATCTGTAATAACTTTATTGACTTTTTTTTTTTTTTTTTTCCCTGGTTGTACTACCTTAATACAAAAGAAGAATTATGGAAACTCAAATATTTCACCATACAAAAATATAATCTTCCAAAAATCCTCAAAAAGAAACCAAAATCCTTCAAGATATTACTATAACTGTATAACTAATCTCTCAAGTTTCAACACAAACCAAAACATCATCTTTCAAAAATCCTCATTTAAAAATAGACCTATTATTTATTATTACCTAGGGGGCCTATAAAAATCCCTTAAAGCTACTATACTCTATAATGAATCTAAACACAATTTTTCCTTGCCTTGCATAGCAAGGCAAGGCCAACAAATAAATTGTGCTGACATTTCCACTAGTATGCTGGAAGTTGACTAATATGTCATCATAGGCCTCTTCCTCTCACCAACTTGGTGTCCCTTGGGGCCCCAAGTGGGTTTTTTCTCTTGAGAGGAAAAGAGGTGGGGGGGGTATTGGATTTTCTTGTTCCCGATATGTTCCCACAGACATCCAACTATGTTCTCCCCAAGTTCACAATTGGTTTGGTTTAAGGATAGACATGTAATTGCAAGGTCCCAAATATGAAAATGAACGTAAACGACTCCCTTTTTATTTCTATGTGTATTTTGAGTGATCTCCCCCAGCATAAGAACCCTATGGTGTTATGCTGGAGGAGCTCCTCCAATTTTATATGTTGTCATGTTCCCATGGAAATATTTCATTTCTACAAAATGGGGAAGAAGCAAAGAAATAAGAAGAGAGTTGTTTACATAAGAGGAGGAAGTTCCAGTATTCATGCATTCCCTTGAGGTTTGGGAACACCCACCGGCTCACTCACGCCCTCAGGTGCCCCTCCCTCAAGAGAACACACTCTCATACATGAACCTCCCTTAAATTACCTTGTGACTTGATTTAGATCCCTAAATAAAAAAAATTCACTATTCTGTAGGTAAATTGTAACTCAAGCCACAAGATAAAATCAAACAGGCTAGAGATATAAGAGCATCTCCACTGGTGCTCAGTATGTGACTCTAGATAATAAAATTAAATGTCTAAGTTTAGCTTTTTTTTTTTTTGGCAACCCCACCAATAAAACTGTAACCAGAACTGCATATACGTGGGAACTACTAATAGCAGCAAACCACCTGGACTAATCATTATGATCGACCAACCAGAAATACTGAGCCGCAGTCAGGTCCAATTTTTTACACTCTTCTTTGGAGGTGCACAACTGTGTTGCGCCTTTCACCAGCCACTGCAATCTGCACGACTTTGGCGCAGAAAAACCAATTTCCTGAGCTAAACCGGCACATTTTGACTTTTTTACAATAAATTTTATTGTCTGGAGTCACAGATTGAGCACCCGTGGAGATGCTCTAACAAGAACAATATTTACCACTAGAAACTAGGGGACCAGGGTAAAAGGTGGCGATACTTTTGATTGTCAAAGACAAGGTATATTATTAGGTATACACATTTGTTGTTTACCCTGATCCAGTATATACGTTAAAAAGGTTGGTGCCTTCCAAACACTAGTAAAAGTGACAAGCCTTTTATTTCCCTTTTTAATTAAGAAAAAAAAAGAAAGCAGAGAAATTCCCACCAACCTGCATTTACTTAGCAATAAGTTATACTAATTTACCCTTATGTTGTTTTCCTTCAGCATATATAAATGCAAAAGGGGTACCTTCCAAAAACTATTATATACATTTTT
>Ga0209611_10001224_pt1 | contig 43012 bp, 28 predicted proteins | sample S1TSphgellanicum_3_FD_187693 | JGI IMG/M metagenome (GOLD analysis project Ga0209611, IMG submission 187693) | Host-associated microbial communities from peat moss isolated from Minnesota, USA - S1T2_Fc - Sphagnum magellanicum MG (SPAdes) (version 2) | ecosystem: Host-associated > Plants > Peat... | reverse complement strand
TCATAGATGTGCAAAACAATCAGCCTTCACTAATCATATATTCAAGGGAACTTACAATTTCTATTCTTGATACTTCATTTACATGCATAAACGGGTCTGGCCCAAAAGTTTAAATTGTTAAGCATTCGCACTTAATGGGTACACCCAGATGTCTCCTTTCAAAGAAGAATGTATGAAGAATGTATGAACAAATTCACAAAACTCACAAGTAATAATCAAATAAAATAGTCATTTATTTACTTCTTACCTGAAATTGTTATCAACTTGTGACTATTAGTTAAATTAAATATTATAATCTCAAACCTTTAATTAAAGGAAATTAGTACTTTCAACTCTAAATTAGTGGTTACTTTAAATCTTCATCTCATAAAAGGAAAGCCTATATTTACTTTTTGTATAATAATGCCAAACTAGAGATTACAAGAGTGTGAAATCAACAAGGGAAAAAAGAAATGAAGGAAACAAGGCCGAGTGGGTGGGTCCGAGGTCAATTGCTAAGATCCAAATCTCCACTACTAAAAGCCAAAATAAAAATCACTTTTCAACTCCAAACAATATTAAACATTGAGCTCCACTGAATTCCCCTTTATGGAAAGTCCAAAGTCCAAAGTTCAAACTAGCAACAGTAAAAAATAGGAAATGGTCCATGAAGTTCCCCCAAACATGTAAAGTCATAGTTAAAACATCCTTTTTGAAGACTCTTCAAAATGTGGAGAAACAAATATGGAAATTACATTTTAAAAGTTGGGACCCTGCAAACATATTTTTCACATCCAAGTTTAGTTATTTACTTTTTTTTTGCAACCAACCACACCCATAAAACTGAAAACTTGGACAACAAATAGGTGGGATACTACTAATAGCAAAACCACGTACCAGCAGCAGTCAGATCATATTTATTACACTCTTATTTAGTAAACCACGGACCAGCAGTCAGATCATATTTACTACACTCTTATTAGTTAACCATGTACGAGCAGTCAGATCATATTTATTACACTCTTTACCAGGGCAGGCATTGCAGAGGCTGAACAATTCTGCTGAGCCAAAACCGTATTCTTGAGGCAAACCGGTATAGTTTGACTTTTCTTCATCCAATTTTACTGTGCAGGTCACATACTGAGCACCACTGGAGATACTCTTTGATTTTTATTTTCTTTTTTTTATATGATACCAAAATTTGTGTTCACGGTTACTTTGTGGAAAGGTAATCCATACCGATTTTTCTTTGGTCAAAATTGGCTACTTTCAAAAAAGTCTCTTTAAAATGGGGGTTCATTGAGGGGGCTGGCGGGTGGTGGTGGGGGGTGGTGGTGGGGTACTACTATGTGGTTTTCATCTAACATTGTGGATGAAACATCTACGAGGACTCAATTTTGTGTTAATAATCTGGACTCTCGCAACGTGCCCCCCTCGGCGGTATCCCGTCCCTCATGCTTGGAGCTTTCGCGCTCTCTCTCTCTCTCTCTCTCTCTACCGTTCTTCTCTTCTCTCCTCCCACGAGCTTTCTTTCTCCCGAGAGCACTGAATTGTTTACTTAACTCTCCTCAGTCTGATTTCAGTAATTCCATTTCTCTCTCTCTCTCTCTCTCTCTCTCTCTCTCTCTCTCTCTCTCTCTTTTTTCTCTTGGCTGTGGCAGATTTTCGTCTAGTTTTGTACTTCTTCGGATAACTAGTTTTCAATCTCATGAAGCTGTTCTCAATTCCTGAAGTTCTAAATCGTGATTTTCTTCCGGTCGTCTTCATGTTTGTAAGATTCTGGCGCTGGTAGTTTGGATCTCGGAGAAATAGGATTGTGAACTAGCTTTTATCTTTTTTTCTTTTTGGTTACTCTCTCACCAGCTTTGCAGTCGACGTGCGTGGCGGTGAGGAGTACTTAGGTCTAAGAAATTCGGGAACCCGAATTAGCAGTGCCCGGGGAGGTCCGAGGATCGTGTTGTGATCTGGTGTTGATCCGAGTTATAACTGCGCTACGACGTTGATGCGGTAGTGGAGAAGCTGCAACTGACTCTACAAAAGGCGCTGTTCTAGCAGCTGAAGAGAAGTTTTTTCACTAGTTCAGTCGTGTGTGTGTGTGTGTAACAGGAGGAAGGCAGGCAGGGAAGAGTACAGAGAGTAGTCAATATTACGTCGAAGATGTCAGTACAAGATTGTGGGAAGCAGATAGCTGTGCGGCAGCCTGGACAGGGCTGGAGCCTTCTGCTTCACATAACGGAAGCCTTGAAATGCTTCTCCCGCGCTCTACTGCGGTGGAGGATCGACCCGTGGCTCGAAGGTCTACCTGGAATCCATGAAGAGTGCTGGAACCTACCTGAAATAAAATGGCAACAAGATTACGGTGTGCCTTCAGTCGATGAGGCTGGAGGAGTACGATTGTCGGAACCTCGTCATGAGTTGAAGGCCGAAGAGGAAGTGCAACATAGGAAAGGGTCAGCAAGCGCTTCGACGCCTGGGCGTAGATTTAAGGGAATCCGACGAGCGACAAAGTCGACTTCTTCCTGGGTGACGGAGATAAGGCCAACTAATGCGGCCGAAAGGATTTGGCTCGGTTCCTATCCAACACCGGAACAGGCCGCTCGAGCCTTTGATGTGGGCACTTTTTACTGCAACAAGAAAAAAAAGCAATATAACTTTCCCGACTCAGTTCACAATCTCCCCTCGTGCGAAGAGATCAACAGGCTTCCTGCAAGGCAACAAAAGAGACGAATTCAGGAGCTGGCGAGACAGGTAGCTACTCTGACAAGGTGACTTGCACTATCAGAGTACACAAACTCTTTTCCATAACAGTAGTGGTATATAATTAGTTGCAGGAATGTAGAGATGATTCAAACAAACTTCAAGAGTGAAATCGTGTGTTCTTCACGATTTAAGCAGCCGTCCAGAAATGGCTCAAGGATTTTTGATCCGTCACCTTATGTACTTGAGTTTGGCAGCTGAAGTTATATTTTGAATCATGATCACTTCAACAGATCTATCACCTGGAAGAAATTCGCGAGAACTTTGTTCCTTTCTGATTTACGGAGACACTGTAATCCTAGATAAATGTGCATGATGCAAAAACTTAGCCATGCAATTCCTCCTTGCAGCCCACAGAGCTCTTGAGCCGATTTGTCCACTACCCCTGGGAGCCAGACCTCACGAGTGCTGATCACAATGTCAGACGAAAACTAAGCTTTTAGTTGAAACCCATGTCTTGGAATTCCCAATGACAGAACCACTTCACTGCACTCTGTGACAAAATGCAGGTGCAGTTCACTAGTCCTCATTCGCTGGACCAGTGAATTCACTGCATCCCCCTATTCATTACTGCACTCTTGTTACAAAATGCAAGTGCAGTTCACTAGTCCTCATTCGCTTGACCAGTGAATTCACTGCATCCCACTAAGTCCTATTCATTAGGACTGGTGAATTCACTCAAAATCCAATGAAATCATTTAAGGTACAAGGACACCTTTCGTTGCAGTGATTCAAAATTCAATGAAATCATTTAACGTGCAAGGACATCTTTCGTTGCAGTGGTGTATGATACAAGATCAGTGTGCATACTAAGTAGTTACCTACAACATACCTGATCTTTCTAATAAGACCACTAAATTCAGTCTCAAGATCAATCTTACAATCTCCCTCACACTTCAGTGCACATGTGTGTTTATTGGCCTTGCCTACCAAGGCAAGGATATTGTGTTTCGATTCATTATAGAGTATAGTAGCTTAAGGGATTTTGGCCCCTTGGTAAGAATAGGTCTATTTTTATATGAAGCTTTTTGAAAGATGATATTTTGTCTTGTGTTGAAACTTGAGATTTGTTATAGAGTTATAATACCTTGAAGGATTTTGGTTTCTTTTTGGAGGATTTTTTGAAGATTATATTTTTTGCATGGTGAAATATTTGAGTTTCCATAATTCTTCATTTGCCTTAAAGATACTTGTTAATGTAAATGGCAAGGCCACACAGTGTGACACACCCCTTGTTTTGTCTTGAAAGCAGCACACTAAAACTCTTGAGAGAAATGAATAGAGATTATACTAGTAGTCCTATGAGTTAATAAAGTTTCTAAATATTAGTGCCCAGATGCTGAAGCGGTTCTATCTTGAGTTGACTCAAGCTAGTCACTCCTACCAAGCTCTCTCCAGGCTTCAAATCTTTGCTCAAACCAAGTGGTTTTGTCAAGAAATTTGCCTCCTCTTCTGATGTTGGAACAGATCCAACTTCCACAAGTGTCCTTGTTCAGCTTTCTCCCTTATGAAATGATGTTGTAATTCAATCTGCTTGGTTCTTGCGGATTCTTCACCAGTTTCAGAGCACTTTGGTTATCACAAAAAATGGTTGTGGGCTTAAATTGTTCTTCGATCTTGAGCTCTTTTTTGAAGTCACACAACTTCTCCAGCTGCATCATTGAGTGCCCTATAGTCTAATTTCTACTTCAGTACATGACACCAACATTCTTCCCATGACACTACTAGAGGACTGGAAACATCTTTAACTTGATGTAATTAAGCCACTAAGATTGCAAACCCAAAGCTGAATGAAAATGATGGATGATGATACTTGATGATGCTGAAGAAAATCAAGGGATGGATGGTAAGTGGTCATGAAACAGTTTTCCGTTGGGTTCCAGTTACAGAGGTAACCATGGTGGTTAGCTCAGTGCTTTTTTTTTTTCCCACTACCTACCTACTAACAACCCACAAGTTAGTAGGGTTGTTAGTAGGTAGGTAGGTAGTAAAAACAGCCCTCGCCTAAGTATAAACCATCTACTTACCTAGTAGTTACCTATTTTCCTATCTATGTGCGGCCTGTATATGAGACCTATTTCTTACCCAATTGGTTATCAAGTGAAATCAAATATTAACTCAGATGAAGTTCATCCACAACTGAGTAATAACGAGCATCCAGTGGATGGTGTGCTGGTAAATTTAGTTGAAAGAGGAGGTCCAAAAATGGAAATCTTAATAAGCTTGGAATGTAAAATGCAACAAAATTTGGTTCTTCTCACTATTTTTGGTCATTTTTATTTCAACCTTTTGTCCATCATGTCAACTAAATTTTCTGAAAGTAAGCTTTTCCCATTGAAAAGGAATGCATGTGAAGCACATTTGGGCCAATTGGTGATCATAAGGGTATGTGCACATGTGACTACTTATGAACAATATATACTTCCTCGCTAGTGAGGAAATGCATCAATTGAATTTGATAACATCTACCTTCATTACCCCATGCTTGCAAAAATGATGCATCAAACCACAAAAAGGTTGCATAGATTATTGCTCCATTTCAATGTTGTCTACCCAACAAGTTTCAATGTCTTTTGTGTTTTCCACTTTATGTGAAGTATATTAGTATTGTATGAAAATGTTAGATTTTGTAACATTTGAATCTTCAAAGCTGTACAACATGTTTGGGCTAATTGCTAATTTTCATTCATAGGTCGGAATACTATTAGTGTTTCTTAAAGTTATTGCATGTTTCACAAATGATGAACATCTAATCAATGAACTTTTCTTGAAGCACTACAATTTTCAATTTGATTTCTCTAATTTTGATTCCTAATGCATTCATGTTGAGTGCAGTTTTTTTCATTATTGCAAATTTCAAATTAATGTTCAAGTTCAAAGTCCTTCTTGTTGCAAATTCCAATTTGGTGTTCAATTTTGAAATCCTCATTGTTATTGTAGATTACAAATTGATTTTCAATTACAAATCTTCATCATTATTGCAAACTGAAATGTGTTGTAACATATGTTAAATTGGTTCTCAATTTGATGTAATTACATCATGTTGCTAAAGCTTGTGATGCATTATTAATTATTATTAAGGCAATGTTAGCATTTATAGTACATAAAAGTACAATATTTTAACGTCACATCATTATTGTAAATAAAATCTATGTAAAATGGTGTGAAGTCATGCAAAGTGTTAATTTGTAACATAATATTTCTTTTTATTTTGTGAGGTCAAAATGAGCTCCAATTCCCTAGAAAAGAAAACGCGTGAATCTTCATCATCATCATTTGATAAGTAATCTAATGTACTTGGAAGACTATGTTTCGAGATATAATCAATTTGACTCCATGTTTCTTTTTAGGTCTAGATTTTTTTTTTAACTCATTAGGTTTCTATCGATATAGAATTTTTGGAGAATTTTGGGTCAAAAGTAATTGTACATCCAAAATAAGAATTGGTCAATTGTTAATTATGCGACTAGGTGAAAACTTGGGTAGGTGTAGTACTATGCTTTGTTAGTACATTGCAATAAAATTTACAACCTACTTGTAAAGATCTATGGAAATTAAATTACTTTCCTCTTGCATTTTAATCAATAATAATTAACAGTTTCCAAAAGTTCATGAATGATAAGATTTTTTTAAAGATTGATCAAAATTTAATTTAATGACCCACTCAAGGTTGCATGTAGTTATAATATAATGTAAGTTTAATCAAAGTCCTTTAAATTAGTAGCACACCTAGTTGATAATGTAATGTTTCGCTATTTTTTTAAAGGTCACTAATTTGTAAAGGAAGCTAGCATTTTTAAAATTTTAATTGGAAAAATCAGAAAGTGAGGTACATGTGGTAGGTAAACAGGCTTATTATATGTTGATCCTTTATATTTTTTAATAATTGGGATTTCCAATACTTGTTTTTCAAATAATATTTTTATTTTTATTTGACATGGTATTAGAACCTAAGAGTTAGTGACAACATGTATTTCTTATTGTAGTAAATAAAACAACTAGGAAGAGACTTAGCACTGAATGAAATTTTCATTGAAGATCACACAATTAGTAATTAGTTAACATGAATTAACAAAATATTATGAGCATGTGTGAAGTTAATAAGTTGGTTTAGGGTGCCATACATTCATGCATCTATGTGACAAACAATTTACAAGATTACAAGAATCAACAAGTGAAAGAGGAGGCACAAAACTCAAGCATTCATCATCATTAATGTGAAGGCTTGAATTGTCCATTACATTGCAACATTGGATAACCCCATGGCATTTTGGATTCAACTAATGACCCCTTACACCAATCAAAAGTTGGCAAGAATAATGTACCTATTGATTAAGTTCCAATCCCTTACATTGGTTGAAAGAAAAATCATTTCAAAGCCATTGCACAAGGTCAAGGATTGCATGAGCCAACTAGCTAGTTTGTAAAGTTTAATGGAAATTTCCAAAAAAAATTGGATCATCATTAATGCCATGCTTGACTATTATGATTACTTCATCACCATCGTGAATGGGCAAGATGAGCTTCCCATTATAAACGAATTGACTAATTAGTTGTTGTTTGAATAGCAACGAATGGAAATCATGAAATGAAAACAATCACCAATGAAGTTTTTTTTTCAACAAATATTGAAGACCTTGCAAAGGCAACTTCTATTGAAACAAATAGCAAGGTGCTTGTAGACGGGGAGATTTGCTATGAGGAAGGCTTACCACAACATGCAAAGAACCTATGGTTAAAATCCCAATCTTGAGATGCAAATTAAACCATAGAAACTAGAGGTCTACATCAAGTGTTGTTGACCTAAACATGGGCTAAAAAACACCCCATCTATCCCAATGAAAAATAGTTGAAAGATTGGCTTCACAATGGAACAATATAGATGAACATAATGTTTTGTATTTCCTTAGTGTCAAGAAAAATCTACTTTTAAGAAGAGCTAAAGTCAATTTGGGATATGTTGTCATGTTTGAATCCAACAAGTTTTGGATTATGTGACAAAATCTTAGCAAATGGAAAAGAAATTTGATTAATGGTCTATATAAACTAATTGCAAGACCTGGAGAAAAAAAATGCAAGATTACAAGAATTACTCATTGTTGAGAGTAATATCAATGTACAACTCTAACATGAATTTTCAAGTGTAGGACTATCTAAAGGAATGCCTAACAATCTTATTATAACAAAAATGTGTGATCGTTGTGTCTTGGGTAGGCAACAAAACTTGATTAACTCCACTAAGGTCAATGAAATTTTCCATGAATAAGTATGTGGACATTTCAAAAATAATGACTTGGAGGTTCAAAAAGTTTTGTAACATTCATTAATATATGTTTAAAAGAATGTGCATTTATTTTTTATTAGCAAAATTGCAAGCATTTTAGAAGTTCAAGATAATGAAGGAAACAATTGAAAATCAAAACAAGGAGAGGATCAAGATATTTAATACTATTTGGGCAAGAGAATTTATGTCCAATGAATTTTTTTAATATTGCCAAGAAAACAAAATTCAACACTCAATGTGACTAACACAACTTACTAAACGGATTGAATGAATGGAAGCATCATGCCATACTTGATAGAGCTCATAACATGCAACAAAATCACAACTACCTATAGATAGGTGGATGAAGGTGATGAACGTAGCCAATTATTTGGTTAGCAAGAGCCCATCCAAAGAAATTGAAAAGATGGCACCTACGCATGTGTATACCGATTATATTTTTGATAGATTAGTCAATTGCAAGTCTTTGGTTGTTTGGCTTATTTGCATGTACCCCAAGGAAGGAAAGACAAACTAAACTTGAGTTAGAGTGATTATATGCACCTTCATAGGCTATGACAAGGCATCTAAAGCCAAGAGATTCTATAATCTTCAAGTGAGGAGGATCATCATTACCAAGAATGCTAACTCCTAAAGCATTGAATATGAGAAAGGGATCATTGTTAGCAACTAAAAAGAACTAATGATTCAACTTGAATTTGAATCAAGTAAGGATGAACTAATACTAGTAAGTCAAGAGGCACGTGCAATAGTTGAAGGAAAACAACCAAAAATAGAAAATGAACCAAACTTTGTCGAATCTCTAGAGGGAAAAAAAGACTTTTCACCCCAAGTTGTTAGAAGATGACCAAGGCCTCATCCTTCACCAATGAGATCACCATCAAAGCAATTTAGGAATGTTGCCTTTCATTCAAAAGATTACATCTATTCTCTTGAGGTGAACAAGAAAGTTTTGAGGAGGCTTATGATCATCCTAGATGGCAAGTAGTAATGCAAATGAAGTATGACTCAATTATGTGCAAGCAAACTTGTGAATTGATCAATCTTCCATCAAGAAATATTCATGTTTCCTACAAATGGACATTCAAGATTAAATTTGCTACAAATGGCAATGTTGGCAACCTCAAAGCTAGATTAGTTGCTCGGGGTTTTGAACTAATTGATTTCTAAGAGACTTTTGCTCCTAGAGTGAAATGGGCAACCATTAAAACACTTGTTGCATTAGCATAAAGAAAAATCAAACAATAGGTGTTAAATCTGCCTTTCTTAATGGAGAGCTTGAGGAAGAAATATATGTGTGTCAACCGAAAGGATCCAAGATAACAAGAGAGGAGGATAAAGTTTGCTTGCTAAAGAAGGCTCTTCATGGATTGAGGTGAGCTCAACAGGCATGGTATATACCAAGTTTAATTCATTTTTTCATAGGAATGGTCTAGTTAGAAATGAGTGTGATTACAACCTCTATATTAGAACATCAGTCGTTGCGTGTTTTCTTGGGTTGATTTACAAGTTTCATGTATGTCCAATCTTGTGGAGCAGTAAACTACAAATCCACAGTAGCACTGTCAACTACCAAAGGAGATGACTGACGCATCTCCCATCAGGAGCTAGGAAAATTAACACAGAAAAATAGTCATAAGATTTCTGCCAGTGTGAGAGAGTTCTTGTAAAGTCCATGCACACAGAGAGAGCTCAGAGGATTCTGAAGTCCGCACTTGTAGCAGTTTCAGGGTCAGCAAGTACATAAAATTCTGGGTTTGGATCTGAAAGCTTGCCTAGGACGTGAACTTTTCCAGAAGTAATGTGCATTTATAAGGAGCCATAGATAAGTGGAACTGCTCAACTACATCATTGGCCCTTCGTTATCTTGGACAAGGTTTGGGATCTCTCAAAATCCTGTGGCCTGGCAGATTAGAATTGCTGTCCAAGGAGCAGAAGTCTGTGTGCACCCACAACTCAAATCATCTTCCCAAATGAAGCTTAGAGACAAATTATTCTCCCTCTAAGTACCTAGGTGAAACCTGAGCCATGTGAGCAAGTTAGGAAGGCTGTCATAGTTAGAATCCAATCCATCATCAAGGGCAGAAGCAGAGTTCAGAGGCAGCACACTTAAAACTAGAGTTTAGCACTGTGGAAGCATTGGAATACAAAACATCGAGGCATGTGTGCTCCATGGTTTGGGCACTTTGTACTTGCAGCTGACTTTGAAATACCCCATTTACCACTGATGGATTGTAATTTATTGCTGAAGAAAAACCTCCCTGGCCTGTTTAGACCAGTTCTCCTATATATGGGCATCAAACCATCTCCCAAAGACACACACACACAGAGCTAGATCTTAAGGAAAACCTTGCTCTACCATCAACAAATGAAAAGAATCAATGAGAGATGTACTGACAAAGAATAGACCAAACTGACTGCCATGTCACTTGATAATGCCAATTTCATACTAAACGGTCTCTGGTTGGAAAGGTCTTAGATTTTCCAACAGCTCATGTGGCCCACCATTAGCAAGGTGGTCAATGGCAGCAGAGGATGAGCCTGCAGTCCTAGAACTTCTCTCTTGCCTCCTACTCAATCCCCAAATCCGGATAGTGTGGTCATCACTTGCTGAGGCGAACATGTGGGGATTTACTGGATTCCAGCTTACACTATTCACTGTGCCTGAGTGGCCTGGCAACACCTCCAGCAGGTCACCATTTCCCCTGTGCCATATGTAAACCTGCGTTTCATCCAGAAGGTATTAGGACATCTTAGTTATGAAAGCTGACCAACTGCAGCAAAATCTGCATCACCACTGCTTGCTAACTTGGTGGGTCTCCAACATGCAGACTGATTGACTGGTCTGGTACAAGCACATGGAGTTGTAGCTGAGAGGCTTAGAGAAGTAGATTTGGACAAAGGGTAGAGAAACCTGTGAATCTTCACTGCCACTAGCAATAAAAGCCTGATCAGATCCTCCAAAGCAGGATCGAATCACATATCGCTGTTGCCTATGGCCTCTGTACTTCAAAGGTGATTTTAATTTGCCAGCAATGTCCCACAAGTGAATTTCTTGGTTCACCAGATTGACCAGCAGGTATTTCCCATCCTTACTCAATGACAGTGATGTTATAGCCTTCTCCTCGTCTATAATCCGTTCTGATTTTACCTCCAAGTTATATATTCGGATCCCTTTCTGTGCAGAGGTGCTCACCTGCAAAGTGATGTACCCCAGGCAACACTAGGTTCAGACAGACCAGAGAGGAAGTGTGATATTGGATTCCAGATCCATGCATAATCTGCAGAATACCGAACTCAACAACCAGATTACTTCTTAGATCATGCAAAGCTAGCATGGGACTTGTGCAAGAGGCAATTTAGCATAAAAACAGGTACAATATCTGCCACTCTCGTGAATCCAAAGCCCAGATAGCACAACCTTGTCACTTGCAAACTTCAAACGCGTACCATGTGGCTCCCATCTACAGTAATGGCCAAATCATTGATATGGGGCAAGCAGGCAGCCTTCCATGACTGTAACTCCCGGCCCTGGAAACCATTGAATCCGTGAGACTCTCACCCATGGACAACACATGGATCAGGAAACACAACAAATCAGATCAACTTCAATGATATCCAAGCATATGGAAAATGGAAGAACCCAATAAAGATTGGGATGCCTGATGGACATGATCATGAAAGCTAAATCATGGTCCTGGTTGTCAAGGAAGCAGTGGGACTAGGATGGGATAGACTCTCAAAAACAAGTGCTATGCAACTTGCTGGGGGCTACCATTTCTGGGAAGCAAGGCTCATACCTCAAGGTCCCACATGTAAATACACTTATCCCCTCCACCTGAAACCAAATGATGGCCATCAGGGAACCACGCACAGGATGTGAAGCAGCTGCTAGGCTTATCAAACGTGTGTTTACACTCGCCTGTGCGGATGTCCCAGAGCTTGACAACTTCTTGATTGCCAGATGTGAGTAGCATGGTACTGTCAGGACTCCAAGAAACAAAAGATACTGGCTTCCGGTGACCAGTCAAAGTATGCTTCAGGATGACCGACTCGTCATCATTAACCTGCATTCCAACTCAATGTGAGATGGGATCTGGTGGCTCACAACTGATGATGTGCAGTTCTCTGTAAGAAGCACAGTTGTAGGTCTGCCTCCTGCCACAATAAAGATACTTGGACAGGCAAAGTTCACAGTAGTGCAAGGATTCCCATTGACTGTTTGACCCACATTCCTCCAATCTGGTCCCTCCCAGAGAACCAAGGATCCTTTGTGCCAATGCACTCCTTGAAGAATCAGACAAGGTGACTGAAAATAAAAGTGCATTGATTTCTAACAGTGCCACAGGCTTCATGATGTCACAGGAGAAGTTGGCCTCTGAAGGCAACCTTACAAGGAAATGAGTGCACATGGGCAACATTTAATTGGAGTACTGGTCTTAAGAGAATCTCACAGTTGCATCAATAGTCAATACCATTTAACTGTGTTCAGAAGATGAGCCATGCAAAAAGGAAACAACAGAAATACATCTCACAATCCACACTGTGCTAGTGGTAAAGATAGGAAAAAAGCTTATCAGTAGGACTGGAACATCAAAGGAGGTAGCATAAAATCCACTAACCTCCCAAACAATGGCTGTACAGTCTTTAGATGTAGATGCCAGATAGTGACCATCATGTGAAAACTGCAGAAACCACACTTCATCTTCATGTGCTTCTAGCACCTGCACAACCATACACCCAGCACCCAACAAATCCAGCAATACTGGGCCTTACATTCACTTTCATTGACAGCCATTTCAAAACCATGAGCCTCCTCAAGCAGGACCTCAGAGTTTATGCACTCAGTCTACAAGGAATAGTGAACTAACTACTGTTAACACATCACATGTGTGACATTGGTCTTTTCTATTATCCATGAACCATGCAGAAATACAGAGATCAAAGATATATATGCTCTAAGGCCGGGTGAGAGCAAGTCAAATGTAACATTATCTTTCAGGTGACTGTATTAGAAATTGCCCATTTCATGATCCAGTAAAAACAGAGACAAGAGAAAAGAATACTTCAACATAGGCCTGATGCTATCAAGTTGATGGACTACTTACCTGGTCAACAATATCATCAAACACAGGTTCTGACATTAAAGAAGATTTACACAGTAAATAAGAAATATACACCAACAAAACCAACCAAAGCCACAATGCCAAACACAACCAGTTCACAAGAGAGCATAAAAATCACACCATAATTCTTAATTGTGAAAAACACAGACCCAAACCAACTGCCAAACCATCATCACAAACCATACTTGGATGATTTGCACTGAGCAAGTGGTGTGGCCAACCTTGTCCATGCACCTTCTAGTTAGATCACCCATGAGATTGCAAGAACCTTTACAGCTACAACTGCTAATTGTATCACCTTGCAGTTACCTCACACAATCTACTTCCTTACGTTACAGTACAGAAACAATGGCCAAATATGCTGTGACTCACTATAGACTCAGCAGATGTGGACATGATACATCACAAACTTTCACTTTGTTCACTTCTAGAGGCCATGCAATTCCCCTAATGTGATAAGGTTAAGGAAAAACCCTTAAGGAGATGCTACACTTCTGGGTGCCACAGTCGATACAAGAACACCCTAAACTCTAGAGTGAGCTGACTTAAATGTGTAAGGTGGGGCTTGGTGGCACCCTTAATATGATGGAGAATGGTCTTGGTACCTCTGTCTGTAGATACAAAACCATAATGGAAAGCCCTGTAAGCAACCCACTTTACCTGAACATTGCCATGATAAGACTCTTTTTGTATGGTCAATTCACTTCACATGAAGCAGGGCCTTTGCCATCTTGACATTTGCTATCGCAGCTACACATAGGCATTGATGGGATTGAAGCTGGCTCTTACCCTGAATATGCTGTGCTATAACTATCCAGTTACCTACTCTGAGATAACCTATGCTGAGGATGCTGTAAATAAGACTTCCTTGGCATCTGGCAATGGTCCCCCAGCGTGTTCCCGAGCCCTTGATTTTCACTGAAAAGTCACAAAGAACGGTGTTTGGCTTAAACTTGCATCAGCAGATGCTTCAAGCACATTTCTCCCAACCAAGTGTTCTTCACCTAAATCAGCAACTTAAGGACTTGCTGTGAAGCAGTCTATAATTAAACATGAACAGGACCCCTATGACCACAGTGATGTTATGTTAAAACTTATTCTCAACACCTCCTGTTTTCAATGAGAGTATCTTTACACCCTATTGCAAACAGAACTTATGCCCTTGACTGCTCAAGAATGTGTGCAGCATACAATAGAAAGGCACCTTCTAATGCTTTCAGGGTCATAGCATAAACCTAGACCATTCACACCCAAAAATACCAGTGGTTGAGGGTTAGTGCCTCAATGGCTACTGGTAACAAGAAGGGATCTATAGTGACAAGCCTATTCATAACATTCCTCACCCTGATCTCTCATTGTCTACCCAGTAACACAGTCAATACTGAGTGCATTGCACACCCCAGATATTCCTTCCACTGCAATAAATGTGCTGTCAAAATCTGCCAGCCAGTTATCTGTAAACAAGGCGAACACTGTAAATCCTTGTAGTAGAGAGTTAAATTCTACATAACATAGGCACATATATGTCTTATGGTACACCTATACAACAAACAGTACCCCTTGGCCTTGTCACATTGTGAGCCCCTCATTATGCATAGTTCAGACAACAAGATGACAATTCACTTGGCAGCTCAAAACAACAGGAGAAAACTAAACACTTGCACTCAGCATGTGAAAGTGAGCAAGCTAAATAGCAACATGAAATATAGGGAGACATAGAGACATAGAGCAAGATGACATCAAACTTCAATTTAATAGACCAGTGGCATTGAACCCCTACAACCACTCAGAGAGGGAGAGAAAAAAATGGAAACACAGACTAAAAGCTCCTTTCATACTCATGAACAGCAAGGCAGTGTCTAAGTCACCCACACAACAGGAATGTCAGCAACCTCCCAAATCCTGTGCATAGATATACAACAGTGATGGATTTGAGCATCTACCTGTAGAGTCTGTGTAGGGATCTGATCTCGATTGCATCGATGGTCAGCATAAAGAGACAGAGCATGATCCAATGAGTTGTGGAATACACATGCATCACGCTGCACATCCAGTGCCTGTTCCACAAGATGCTCCAGTCGTCTCTCAGGAATCATGATAGAAGGGGGAAGCAACTGTTGTAACTCTTCGAGCAAATGAATTCGCGAATCTTCCCCTGCCCCCCTCCAGTCCGCTTTTTCTAGCAAGACTTCCCGGGACGGGCACATAATGAAGCTTGCCAGCTGGTGTACTCTTTGTGTATTGATGTCTAAAGTGGATATCTCAGAGCGGAGTGTTTTTAAGGCAGCACTAGTTTCACCATGATCCAAAAGCTCCAGAAACTTTTGCTGCAATATGAGAAATGATGCAGATTTGAGGGTCTCCTCGTCAATTGGACCAATCATGCGAAGTATACCTAAGCTTTTGTCCCATTGACCTGCCAGAATATCCTGCCGAAATTCAGCTACAACTGGTGACTGCAACATGATCCCAGATTCCTGTTCAAGCATTGAGCCTGCTTGCTGATAGCCGAGCGAGAAGAGTGCCTGAGCAATGATTCTCACAAATTCAACCTTTCGGATTTGACCTCGAGAGCCCAATGTTTCTACTTCATTGGCAGCTAAATCTGTGGCCATTGGGGCTGCACCAGAGCCCACACCCACAACTCCGGTAGGAAACCCTTCCACCACCTTCCAGGGACAAGGTTTACTGAGCTTCAATCGCTTTGAGGGGGGAAGCCCGCAGTCACTGTCTCGTCCCATGTAAGGACACAATATCCGATGGCTAGCCCATATATCTATGCTATTGCAACAACACAAGCACTATGTGTCAGTCTTGCTTTCAAAACTCCTATGAAGTTTGTTGTTGGCCCTGGAAAAGAGTGTTACAAAACCCTAACACCTTAACATCCTCTCCATCACATTCTAAGGGCTACAAAACCCTAATAATCCGACATCCTCTTCATCACATTCTAAGAGGCCACAAGCACACCACCTTGCACTAATATGCTGTTCTATTTAGTCCTTCCACAACATACTCATCATCACAAACATACAAAAAATTCACAACCGGGCATAAAAGGTGGCAAGCAAATCTATAGACACATATGTGAATGGTATGCACAGAGAAAAAAAAAATTCAAACCCCTTGATGAAAATCCCAGTTTTACGGACCTGGTTTCTGGTTCCTTGTTCCTATCTCTTAGAGGAACGAAATTGACTCGGCAACGACTCAACAAAAATCCCCAGAAGCAATCGAAAAATACACAATGAGAACAAAGGTGGTGGCGAAAAGACACACACACAGGCCAGGAACAGAAGGTCACCTAATCAGGATGGCAACCTCTTCGAACCTCCGATCTTCAGACAAAACTCCGTGAAGAGAGAGACGGACAGCGAGACAGACAGACAGATAGACACGCTACGAGAGAGAAGAAACAACGGATGTCGTCAGGGATGTAATGCGCCTCGGATCGGGAGCTCGAACCGAGAGAAACCCTGTCCAGCGTTGTTCAAGGAACCGTAAAAAGGCCTCCGCTCGTAACAAAAGAAAAAAAACAAAGCGGCAGACGTGCCAGACACGAAAGGAAAATGTACAAACAAGTCATGCAACTTTGCAGCAAAAATGGAATTGACAACGATCCCAATTCAGTGCAAGAAAAGACGATCAAAAATCAAGCTGCTAACAGAGCATTCGCCAGAAAGACGAGCATTCACCGTCCACAATTGAAATCAGGAAATCGACCACAACATACAAAGAAAAACACTGGTACTATCTCTGTATTCTCCGAGAATTTGCAAAGAAACTAACTACGTAACACACTTTTTTCTAGCACAAAACCCCAGATGCACAACAAAGATGGCAGTGCGATGAGGCTCCTCTGGCATCGATCTTCTTCTGCCCCACTTGAGGAAAAGAATGGAAAAATCTGCACACACTTCCCAATCCGCCACCACCACCACCGCAAAACAGCCGCAGATGAGGAAGCAAAATCAAATATGGATATGGATATATCTTGTTGTTGCTCTATAAAGAAGAAGAACCTTAGCGGCTATTCTTTTCTGCAGAGAGCCAGACTCTTGTTGCACGCAACGTTGCACGCACTAGTACTATCTCCTTCTTCTTCTTCTTCTTCTTCTCCTACTCCAACAATTAACCGAATTACCAAAGCTGACAAAACACACACAAACAGATACACAGAGACAGCACCAGAAAATGCTTCAGAATGAGTCGAAAGGAGAGTTCTGTGGCTGTGTTATGCGTCGGGTTAGAGAGAAGCTAGCTGGGTCTGAGATTGGAAGAAGCAGCAGCAGCAGCAACCACAACAGCACGAGAGCAACTGCAAGAGAGTTAGCGTGAGAGAAACCAAATGGCCAACAACTACACTATCTGCTCTACAAAGGAGAGTGCAAAATGGAAACCCTAAATGAGAGAGGGAAAGGGGGCACTTTTTGCATCTACTTTTTTCATCTATAATCCTTGCCCAAAAACCTCATCCATCCAACTTTCTTTCGTTTTCTCCTCTCCCTCTTTGTCTCTAGCATGAGCCTACCCACAATATTATTATGGATTTTGAGTGCATATTATGCCAATTTTTAGGGTTCCTTAGATTATAAAAATCTCATACAAGTCGACATTGTTCCCATAATTAATGGCATTTCCTTGTCATTGTTCCATAATTTAACATAATTGTTAGCTATCCTAACATAGTGGTCGATGTTTAAAAATCTAAATGGTTCAAAATCCTTAATGTATAGAAATGAGCATGCGCTTACTACTTTGTAAAGTAATTAGGGAGTGCCCATCCATCCCTTGAATGTATCTATCAAGGGAAACTATGCTACACAAAACCAATACTAGTAAAATGACAATTTGATTGTTTTAATAAGCATGCATTCTTGTTAGTAAAACAATGTTAACTAGATTTCAAAACAATGGAACAATACCAATGTTCACACATAATATTAAAAACTATCGTTGAAGTTTACATGGCAATTAACATGACAATTGATATCAACACAATGTAACAAAATGTGGTTAAGATAATTAGAAATGGTGCAATATCATTGAATATATAAACAAATGAATTGAAAATGAATTGTTAAATTGGTGATCTAAAAAAAGTTGATGTAAATCAAATAAAATTTTGTTTTTTAAATTGTCACACATTATGTTGTGTGCCTTCAAAGTTTTGCATTCCACAATTTTCTAACATCCTACTTCATAAAGACAATTCGTTGAATAAGAACTCCAATGTACAAGTGAAAACTGTCAAACCTTTTCCCATTGATGATTGAACAACACTTAACAACATAAATATTAAAAGGAATGATCTATTACAAATAATGACATTGTGAAGATGATTAAAATAGATAACAAAATGTTAACATTTCAATTAACAAAATTCACAGTACAAATATGAAAATCAAATAACAATGTTCACAAGCACAAGAACTGCTTCAAAACCAACAAATTAAAATTTTCAAGATGAAAGATGTTGAAATCAAATGTACATGAAATTAGAGCATGGTTCAAGTTATTTTCAAATTCACCCATGTCACAAAAACAATGTACTAAAATAATATTAATAATGTCACAAGAATTTGTATTACTTCATCATCAAAGTAACTAGTTGTAGCATATATATATAGTGGAATACCATAGTTTGGGGTCCACATATACTACAAATTCTAGAGTGATCCATAACCAATGATTATATATCTAATATCCTATGAATGTAGAAAGTGTATGATATCTTAGTATTGGATGTGGATGATTGATATTTTACAATAGAAACTTCATCAATGTTGAAAGCACATAAATTAACACCTTACCTTGCTCTCAATCTCTTGATTATACATGTCTAAAGTATATTTTTTTACTATTTAAGTTGTCAATAATTTTCACAAACAAGTTGAGTCCATGAGCACAATAAGTACAAAATCCTAGAATTTAGTTTGTGTATATGCTAAATTCTCTACAAGAATTATAACAAAAAAGGTGTAATGTGTGCAAATTGAAGAACTATTAATGGCAGTATGGTTGTTTGTTGTTGTTGCATGGTGAGCATGTGATTTCCTCTTCGATGTGTTGTTTTTTTTATTGTTCCATTCGTCAAACCAAGTTGAAAAAATTATAGATATTCAAAGTTTTGATGAACAAGTGCCAAGGTTAGATAGTGGGATTTGTAACAGAAGTAAACCAAATTGAAGAAGCTTAGAGAGCATGCTTACTTGAAACCAATAATCATAAGTTATATGTCATTTGTAAAAGACACCAACCAAGTATTTATCCTTCATGGGGAGAATGTGAGTAACATGCGAAGGGTTTCACTAGAACAAAACATAAAAGTTTCAAGTCATGGGGAGAAGCTCACTACTACATATATGTGTTTTTAAGTTAATTTTTTAAACGAAGTTTAGTCATATTTTTAATCACATTAAACAATGAACAAAATTGGTTAAAGTCATGGTAAAACAATCATTTTTACACAAATGTGACTAAAAATATATGATTAATATGACTAAAATGACTAAAGCTACTAATTGACGTGGCATTATTAATTTGATTTTAAATTAAAAGTTATATTATTTATATGAATATATAATGACATCATGGAAGTTTTTAATATTTTTGAACTATAGGTGAATCCAAAATGCTAACACCTTTGATATGAAATTTAACGCTAGAATTTTATTTATATATTTATTTTCCAAGTTGACATTACTAGCAAGTCATGTCAACTAATGTCATATGCCTTTGAATCCCCAAAGGCGCAATTTTCCAGGATTTTATTTATTTATTTATTTTCCAAGCTAACATTACTAACAAATCGTGTCAATTGACATCATATGCCTTTGAATCCCAAAGGCACAATTCCTTTTAATGTGTTCCAAGTAAGGTTTGAACCCACAACCTTCTTGCCCACACTACAAGGCTTTAACCACCAAGCCATCACCTCGTGTGATGACAAAAAATAACATCACAAAATATATATACACACATTTTGAACAAAAAAATAAATTAAATTAATATCACTATTTGATTTTATTGATTTGGTAGGTTTATTATTACACTAAACTTTGTAATTTTTTTAATTCAAAAATATGTGTAAATCATAATTGTTCAAATACTCATTAATTAACAAAGTCAAATGCATCATTTGAAATTTTTAATTGAATTATATATTCAAATATTACCTAAACACATCTAATTTATTAACTTTCATGAAACTTTGTGATTTTTTTCCATTTCAAATTGTACAACAACTAAGATGGCTTTAAATATTTAGTTTAAAAATTCATATGTAATGTATGAAATATAGTTATTTAAATAAAACATTTACTTTCACAATTACATTGATTTTTTAAATTTCTTTAGTTTCAAATCATGAACAAATAATTAATTCAATTAATTTAAAAATTCATATATAATGTATTAAATCTTTGATTGAGTTATAATCTATAATTATTTAAGTAAAAATAACTTATTATCATAATCATATTGAAATTTGTGATGCCTTGCAATTTTTTTAAAAATTCAATATTTTTTTCAAAAATTCAAATAATGTTTTTTTTTGCTTGGGTTATAAATTTTGCATATAACTATTTGGTTATATTTGCTTTCCTTACTTTCATCATTGACTTCAATTTTATAATATTTTTAATCCAAAGTATTAAACATTCCATTAATTTACATATTTTGATTTATGCCACATATTTATCAAGAATTAAAATTTTTTTAAATATCTTTAAAATATCATAACCAAAAAAGATCACTTATGAAATTATGGTATTAAATTTTGTATGCCTTTAATCTTATATCAATTTTTGTAATAAAAGTAAAAGAATTGAACTCAATGTTACAATGTTTTTGTAGTAACGATAGATTTTACTATAATTTTATAGATTATTTAGTTTTAATTTTTTTAACTTCAAATTTAAATGAGATGTACATTAGTTTGATTATAACTTTTATTAAACTTAAAGAAATTAATTCATTTTATGATTCCATTTTACTCATGTCATTTGATCATAAATAAATAAATAGATAGTTTAATTTGTGGCTAATTTAATTTGGACATATATATGCTTTCAATTGATTCATCACAAATACGAATTGAATCATGGAATTTGAATAATTCAAGATTAAGATGTACATTTAATTAGATATTATGATTTTTTAAAAATTTGATAAAATAGCATATTTGTAATTAATATTCCATTTTTTCATTACTTTCATTTTCAAATTTACCCCTTGTAAACTATTTATTTATTTGAATAAGTATGCATAATAATTGAAATCATGAAAACTATGTCTTTTGTCATTTTTTTCATAATGAAATTTTTAGAATGAAATTATGATTTTTTTTCCATTTTGTTAATACCACATCCAATGTGCCATATTTTATGACTACTTTTAGTCATGTTAGTTGTATTAATCAACATAGACAAATCCACGTGGGCAACCACATTTACCATATGTGCAACATATTGTTTGATTTTACTATAATGCTAGATTTTTAGTCATAACAAACATTGCTACTTTGACTTTAATCATGATGGACATATTTAGTCACTTCAAACTATTAATGTATTCTAAATATTGATTATATAGTCATTTTAAACATCATGTTAATAACATAAAAACTATGTTTTTGTAATAGTGGCTAGGTTATATATTATAGGTTCAACTTAAGGGTTTGATTCCTAGTTTTTCCCTATTGTATGCATAACGAATGTGAGTTAGTGGCTTAATGAACATATCTACTTGTTGTAAGGATGAGGGGACATAATCTACTTTTATTTTTTCTAATTAATTAATTTTTTAATAAAGTGTGTTATAATGTCTATAAGCTTGGTTTTCTCATGCATTACTAGATTTTTTATTAATTGAATACAACATTGGTTATTGTTATACAAAGGAGTAGACTTATATTGAGTGGCATCTAAATATGTGAATAGTTTTTGTAAATGAAAAATATCAACTACAACATTAGAAAGAACCCTATATTCCACTGTCATGATTGAAAGTGACACTACATCTTGTAGTTTGTTTGACCAATGAATTTTGGGGTTCCTAAATTTATGAACAATACATGATGTTGATCGTCTAGTGTTCAAATTTCATCCCCAATCTATGGTTAATGAAGGTGAAATAAATTTCATCTCCATTACATGCCAAGTGCAATCCAAAATCCAAGGTACCTTTCAAATACTTTAAGATTTGTTTGGCTGCTTGCAAGTGAACCTCTTCTAGTTCATCCATGAATTTACTCACATAATTCACCATGAAACATATGTCATTAGTCTTGTGTTTGTCAAGTAGATCAAGTTTCCTACCAGTGATCTATAGTTTTTTGGATCTACTTTTTGGCTTCGCATTTTCCTTTGAAATTACATACAAGGGTCCATTAGTCTTTTTTATGGTGTCTAATTGTTCGTATCATACTTTGTTAATATCTTACAAATACATATATGTTTTTTGATGCAACCAAATGCTTAATGGATAATGTTCCAATTCAACTCTAAAATGAAGCCTTGTGATCCCAAGATCAGTCATTTTAAAGTTGTTAGCAAGTTCTTACTAAAAGAATTTCACATTTTTACCATTGTCTTTGGTGATCACTAGATTCTTAACGTACAAGAATATGATGATTCATTTCCCATCTTTCACCTTGAAGTACATGTTCGAATTAACATTGTTCCTTATCATGCCATGTTCCAGAAGCCATGAGTCTATATTTGTGTACCAAGCTTTGGGGGCCTATTTCAACCCATAAAGAATTTGGTTCAATTTGCACACCTAATGGAATCCCCCACTCCTTCAAAACCTTTGAGGATTTCCATGTAGACCTCCTTCAAATGTTCGTTCAAAAAAGTTGTCTTGACATCCAGATGTTTTACTTTCCATTTTTTTTGGGGTAGCTATGGATAGTACTGATCTTATAGTGGACCATCTTACAACATGTGCAAATTTGTCAAAGTAATATATTATTACTAGCTATTGGAAACCTCTTGTTACGATCCTAGTTTTTAGTTTATGCACTTTTCCTAATGGTTTTTTTTCAATTTGTAAAGCCATTTAGTAATAATTAGAATTTTTTATTTGGCCTATTAATTATATTCCATGTATTATCATTTTTTATTGAGTCAATTTCCTACTACATGGTTTCAATCCACCTATCATCAGTTACTACTTCATTATAAGAGGTAATTTTTGTTATAAATGTCTAGTAATAATCTTGAATTTTTTTTGTTAGTGACCTATTTCTAGTTGGATACCATCTTTGGTTTGGAGCTACTTACTTGTGGATTGACTATCCTTTCAATTTCAAACCTTTTTGGGTTTTTTCTTCTATTATTACTCTTAGATTTGCCATGGTTGGATTGCAATTTACAAAATAGTTCATTGTTGAGATGGTTTTTGTCCACAAAAATCCCGATAATGAACTACCAATGAACGTGTTTGCTCCACCAACATTTTATTCCTTTGCTCTGCAATGCCATTTTGCTACAATGTCAACACTTGTGTCAGTTGTCTTGTGATGTCATGTTTGAAGCATTAGCTGTTGAATTCTATTAATGTAAATTCACCTCTTCAATTGGTCCTGATTGTTTTGATTTTGTGATTCATGTTTCCTCCAATTGAAGCTCCTTAAATATTTTGAACTTTGTTCAATTTTGCTTCGCATGAAATAAATCCAACTTTTCTGAAATTAATCGTTAGTGAAGACCACAAAATATTTCAATTTGTTCAACAATAGAGTTGAAAGTGGACCAACTAAATTTGAGTGGGTGAGATGAATGGATAGAATCAATTGGAAATGTTGCTTAATTTTTGGAAGGTCATGGGAACATCACAAATTTACAAGCTTCATGGGTTCATTTTAAATTTGTGCAAAATTTGTTATTTCTTGAGTTTGTATTATTCAAACATGAGTGTTGTGCATTATTCAAGCACGAAAGTTGTGTGCACAACTTTCATGTGTAAACAACATGAATAGATATACAACATTTGTGACTAAAAACTATGAATAGGCATATTACATTTGTGTTTAAACAATGCACACAACTTTTGATGTTTAAACAATACAAATAGATGAATGACATTTGTGTATATTCCATGCGAACTATGAAAAGTAGATTTTGCATGACTATTATTGTTAAATCATGGCGCATGAAGTTTGTGATGAATCGTTCTTTATGTTAACGTTCTGCAAAGCAATTTTTGCATGGTTTCTTCACAAGTGTTATATTTAGCAAGCCTACCATTCAGTTGTGTTTTGAAAAATGATTTAAACCATAATAGCTAAAATGAGCAAACCTTTTAAGCCATAGTTTTTCAACCTTTCATGGTTTTATTTTATTAATTTGACATTGGGATTTAAATTTGTAGAGTCCATTAGTTGGATCTATGGTAATAACATTTTTGTTATTAAGGTCATCTAGGATCCTGTAGTGTGTATTGAAGAAAATGATAATGTTGCTTATATTATAAATTATTTCAATTAATATTAAACTTTTTTCAAAGTTGGCATGTACAAAACATTTGTCAAATTTATTTCACCATAAATAATGCTTATAGTTGAGGTATTGATTCCATGAATGTTGTGATTTTTTTGTCCAACTATTTTGATTTTTTTTTTACACTACTTTTTAAAAGATGACTTACATTCTCTTTAGAGCCTATAACATGATATGTGGCTCCACTATCCATGTACCATATCATAAACTTACAATATCACAAAATTTCAATAGAATCTGTGCAAAAATCGTAAAACAATATGTCCGTGCAACATTTATGCACTTCAAAGTGTAAAAATGGCACGAAAACTATACATATTATTTTTATATAAATGATGTTTTGTTTACTTATGATGTTTTAATGTGAAATACATATAATTTACATTATAACTAAATCTGTGCAATTATTGTGATGTAATTTTGGATAAAATTATGTTATTTTTGTGTATTAAAGATGAACATTCATGTATATCATTCAAAAACAATGTTTCATTTGTTAAATATTTAAAATATTGAAGACATACAAATATCATTCATATCAACCATAACACTAAATTCGTGCAATTTTTGTATGAACCTATGAAAATCAAATTTCACACAAAATTTGTACGAACCTACGAAGCCTAGTAAGTTTATGATGATGGTTGAGGAAAATTCAAGCAACATGAAATCTCAAATAATGTTACATTAAAATTTTGCACTACATTAACATACATAATGTAATTAAATTAATCTCTTCTTGAATTAAAATGTGTAGGTCGATTTGGCTGATCCAAGCACTCAACAACATTGTGACCCATCTAACCATAATTGTAATAGGCGATCTAAACTCGTTGGCCATTTTTTAGACCAAACATACTTTGTCTTCTTTGAAACTACATTTTTATTTTTCTTATTTGAAAACATCCATACACACGAAAGATGTTTTGTGTTGGAAATTACCTTTCAGTCATCCAAAGTTGAATCTTTTTGGCCAAAAATATTATAGTTTGATTGAAATGAACATCTAATGCCTTTTCATCACCAAGTTGTGATGTTCACTACTCTTGGCATGTAGCTTTTGCTAACAATTTGGTTGATAGTTAATTGAAACTAAATATTGTATCCATATTATTCAAGGTTTGAACAACTCCTTCATGGTTTTTCAACAAATCGTTGAATATGAGCTAATAAAATGAGTAGTCTAGAACTACTTCATCTAACGCTAACAACTTGTCCTTTAGATCGTTAGTTCTGTTGACATATTCTTCCATTGAACCTCCATGACATTTTTAAAATGTGTAGTTGCTTAGTCAACATGAACAAGTGTGATTGATTATCGAACGCAAACTTACGACATAAAACATCCCAAGCAAGTGTTAGGTCATGGAAAGTTGATAGAAAACCAAACAAGTTATTTGCTACAGACAACTATATTTTTGACAATGCGGGATTTTTTGTTGTCCTCATTTTTTTTTCTAATATACTAGGTTTTAAGAACCATTGTAAAAAAGTAATCAGGTTGAATGTGAGTCTTAGTGAGATCCCACGCATTCTCCCTTCTCAATATAACTTTCATTTTGAGTTACCATATGTAATAGTTGCTACTACCAACTAGTTTGTTGGTTTCTCTAACCAACATGCTACCATGACCTCCTTGTGTTTCTGACATGACAACTTCCTCCTTTAGTATGTATTAAAAAAACAATGTTCACTTTAGACAAACTTTCTAATTTATAGATCTAGGAGCACATTTTAGTATGAAAATGATAACTTAAACGTTCTAGCTCTAATACCATATTAACAATGTCACAATAATATGTATTACATCATCATTAAAATAACTAATTACAACATATATACATAGTGAAGTACCATAGATTGGGGTCCACAAATATTGCAAATCCTAAAATGATCCATAACCATTGATTAAATATATAATATCCTATGGATGTATAATGAATATGATATCTTAGTATTGGATGTGGATGATAGATATTCTACAATAGAAACTTCAACAAAAACAACAAACATATAATAGAAAATATTTTTAAAAATGAAAACCTAAATTTGCATATGAACAAAATGAGATCATAATGCAAAATGCATAAATGATTAAAAACCATAAAGATATAAATGAGCAAAAAGATGATACGTAAGTGGAATAAGCAAAAAGATGAGACATAATACACATGAATAAAGAAGACGATATGCAAATGAATGAACAAAAAGATGAATGAATAAAAAATTAAAACTTAATTGCAACGAAACATAAATGACCAAATGCAAATGAACACATCAAAACTAATAAAATTAAGAAAGAAAAATGGTGAAAAACACAATGTTGTTGAACAAAAGTGGTGCAAAAAGATGCAATGTCATCATGCAAAAATGACATCAACATTGTTTTATAAACATTGAAATAATGATGTCATTGTTGAAATGTTGTTTTTTCATTTAAATAGGTTCACCACAAGGACACTAGAAAACATGGTAAGTTATTCTAACTTAGATTTTATGTTAGCATCAAATGTACACATATGTCTTTATTTGTGTTGTTAAGTGAATAGCCTTTTAGCTTGTTAATGGTAAACACACAAATAAATTAATTAAAAAGTAGTGTTAAGGTAGGATGTTTTAAATTTGTAAAGGTTTATAATATTGTGTTCTATGGAACATATTCCTAATAAGTTCTTCATGAGAATCTTAAACACATGTAGGGAGACCATTTAAGCACTTAGGTGATGATGGTTATAAAACATTGTTATTTAAACAACTTTTGGGGAATGAAAACAATTTTAGAAATAAGTCTATGTGCAAATATAAGTTTAAGTGTTCAAGAATATGCATATTTGGGAAATGTGTTTATGCTTTCAAATGATTGGTTATAATTTAAGGGTTTAATGATATAGGAAAGTGGGTGAAAGGCATTTGGGGAAATGATGATAGGATATGAAATATTACATCATTTAAAAGATTAATTACAATGTTCAAATGATTAAAATCAACTTCTAATAAACATTTCTTAAATGTGAACTGCATAGGGGTAAATATTATTAATTATGAGACGTCATATGCATCATTTATGGGACAACCTATGTTTCAACTTCAAATATTCATCACTTATTCATATTGGTTTCCTAAAATATGAAAGTTGGGAGAGAAATGTTTTTCAATTATCTACAAACATTTGTTTATTATTTGTCAAAAGCACCTTCAATTCATGCTAAGTAGTGGCCAAGAGCTTAAATTTGTGGTCAAAGGGCATCCTACTTTAAAAGTGAAAAAAAATATTAACTAACTTTAGATGTGGCCTTACTATGATTGCTTGAGTTGATTTGATTATGAAGTCATTATTGCTTTCAATTTGAAGTTCAAAATTTTAATATTTTTATAATGGATATTGTTTTATCTATTTGCAAAAAAATTGAATTGTCCCTAAAAATATAGAACGTCCCACAAAATGTTCATTCTATTTTTTGAATTATGTTTACATTAAGGCACAATCATGATAAGAATAAACCCCAAAGAACCAAAAGAAAATATAAGCATTTTTCATTATCTATCAAAAATAACATTTACATGTGGCAAACTTAATTGAAATAAATAAATAATTAAAATTAAAATAATTTGTATGGTGGCGGTGATGATTTTTAACATGCATACATTGTTGTGCATCAATATTTTGGGTCAAAATTAAAAACACAAAAAAAGTTGACACATGTTCAATCAAATGGTTTTAAAAATAGTCCTTTCCCTTATATCCCCATAAAAGGAAATTTATAGCTATCAAAATCTTCATATGGTTTGTAATTTAAAATCAAATGCATCCAATGAACACTAATAAACATAAAAGTAAACAACATTTATCCATAAATAGAAATTAAATAAATTATACAACTTAGTACATTCCTTTCAATTTTTTATTGTAAATATTGTAATTAATAAAACTAACATAGTTGTCTTGAAGGGTTCAAAAGGATTGTTAAATCCAAAAACCCAACAATAATTAATATAATTTACAATGATTATCAAATTAAACATTGTTTGAAGTTTACATTTAGTTTTATTCTTTTTAAAGGTTTATGTGGTGTTAATTATGTCAAGAACTATTTACACAAAATGAAATGTACAACAACCAATGGAGGTTTATGGGCTAATTCTAAAATCTTCTTTTGGTTAAATTCAAATTCATAAAACATTTTTTGGAAGCATGGTTGACAAAAATGTGCAGACCATACATGAATTTTAGAGAGGAATTTAATAAAAATGAAAAATTAATTTTAACATATATGAATGTTTATTTTGAACCTATGGAATATCTTCTAAGACAAGATTCATATTTAATAAACAATATTCAGGACATCACAAAATAAATTTAAAAAAAAATTGACAATGGCAAACATGAATAAAATGACATTTCTTTTCATAACAAAAAATGATGTAAGGAACGAATCTATAAACAATGATATATATATAATACATATGTTACATGGACAAAAGACCATGATGACATATGTTACAAAATTTAATGAATATGAATGAAAAAAAATCTTAAAACAAGACCTAATTTTTGTCAAAATAAAATATCTAGATCCAATGTTTAACCTTGAAAATAATAAAATGCATTTTATACATGAAATCAAAATAACAAAAAACTTTCAAAAAGTTCAACCAAAAATTCTTAAAATGGTGATTGTCAATCAAACACATTAAATGAAATGCAACAATGTGAGATTTTAATACATGAAATAAATTTGAATTATGATATTGTGAACATGAAAATTGATGAAGTTCCTCCTATGCCAAGTATTTTTCCAAACATAAGTAATGTTGTAATTTGAGATAGTTTAACTATCAACAATGAATTTGTAATCCCCAAAATTTTCAAATGAGATATCCAAAAAATATATATTTCAAATGGAAAAATGAACTTTGCCATTGGAAACACATAAACATCATTCTCTCAAGAAAATTGCTAACATGTTTTACAAAAATAATATGCATTCAATACTAAGCCAAAAAAAATACACAATCAACTTAAAAAGCTTCAAAATTTCAAAAAGATACAAACAAAAAAAGTTAGTAAAAGGTTTTAATCCCATAGCCAATCAATTCCATTTTTTACTATTTAAACATATATTAAAATGCATATCACCTTATCTATTGGGAAACATTTGACTTAACTGAATGATGTTAGCTTTGAAGCCCTCATGAAAATTTCATTATATGTAGATGCAAAGATTTCATTAAAGCCTACGTGGGAAGACACGTTCAATATTGCAAAATATCAACAAAATCAAATTCATCTTCATACTTCCTAAGATGTAGAAATGGACATTGAAAAAAAATCCTTCAAATAAAATTGAAGAAAAGATGTCACCACAAATAGTTTAGTTAAAATATTACTATCATTTGACCAAATTATAAATGATGAAAATGTTATTACAATGGCACATAATCTAGATTATAACCAAATCACCTTTTTCAAAATCAAAACAATGAAAAATGTAATTATACTACATTATTTTTTAGAAAGCGTTGAAAACCTTCCATTTTGACCAAATTTCAATACCAAGATATTGCTCAATAAGATTCAATGCATAGAGAACACATTTTGCTAAACACATTTCAAACTTATTTTTTCAAAACCATAAAAAGTTCTTGTGCAACAAATTAAATTTGCCTCATGGATTAGAATATGAAAAGGCAAATTACATGATTATATAAAAAAGAATGTAAGAATTTATAAATGAACCCAATTTAAATAAATTATTGTGTTTTAATTTAGGATATTCAACACATTTGAGATCGTCAACTAATTTTTTTAAAAAAAATGCATTTGCTATGTTACGCCAATTGAGCCCACCCACTTTCTTTGTAACTTTTACTAGTGTAGAAAGCAAGTGGAATACATTAATGTCAACTTTATACACATTCAATAAGAAACCTATTAGAAAAGGGCACAATTAGCACAAACAACAATGCAGGTAAGCGATGAGATTAGTTAAACAACAAGCACAAACAAAACAATAAGCAACAACATGATGAAGCACCAAGTGACAAAGTCACAATTGTGTGAGAAAATTGAAATAACATTCTACAATAGGCATGGATAGAAAGGATTTGTTCATGGTGTTAACATGAAGTTAATGTCAACCCTCTTTAGATACACTAGACCAACACTAATAAGTGGGAATGTTTACTTACCAATCAACCTAAACGAACCCTAAAACAATGTTGGTGCCAATGTTAGTCTTAACACCAATTGTTGAATAACATAAGGTGCACTCGACTATCATCATACACACCCAACAAACGAGATTTGCAACAAGGAGGAAACATTTATCATTGGCATAATAACCAAGCTGGTTGGTTGTTAATGGTACATGTTAAACAACAGCAGACTACGAAATGTCTAGATCCTATTCATCATGAAAATTATAACAATAGGATGTGTCATGAAAACTTGTAGTTAGTGCTAGCAGCACGAAATTTTGCGCCTCTGAATAATTATGTATCAACCCCACTTGTTGATCACAGACTTCAAGAAGAACGGTTTGTTCATACAGGATAATTTCCTAAAGAGAAACAGATGCATGCAAATATCTTAGGAAACTTTCTATTTGAATTCAAGAGAGTAAAAAAACATGTTGCTGCTAACAGCCTGAGCTCTCAACAATTTTCAAGGGTGTGCAAGGAGAGATGTGCCATTCTCACCATCTAGTTGTAATGAGCATAACTTACACCCAATTCTGGCACATGCGCCCTATGGGCACCAATTCAAAGAAGGAACTAGAACTATGGAAAAGCTGTGCAGCTTTTTGTTGCCGCAGGCATCAAATTCAGTTGTGACTTGCAACAGCTCTGACAATTAGCATTTGACTCTGTAAGCACCAATGGGAATTGGAGAAACAAATGTGCATTCTGCAAAAACTCATCAGCAGGACATGCAACAGGTGTGATGAGCACCGCACCTATGAGCATTTATGGAAAGTACCATAGCAACTTCCGTTCATGAATGTGAGCTTGAGTTGTGCCATTTGCCAAGACTGCAGCATCAGCTGCATGAGAATGCCCGTCTCCATGGTGATCATGGAAAATGAAGGTGAGAATACCCACCAAGCACAGCACAGAGCCAACCAGAACCTTGTCATAACGCTCTATCCAATGGAACTTTAGTTGCGCAGCCCCATAGTAAGAGAGAGTCACTAATGTGAGCATGACTGTGAGAGTACTTGCAAGGAGCACACCAATTGCCAGAAACAAAGCCCCAGATGACTCATTCCCAACCGCAAGAAATACAGGTAAAGTAGTGGCACATGGTGAAAGAGTTGGCACCAGGATTAGCCCAGCCACTGCCATTTTCTCCATTGAATGATTGTGCCCTGCATGCCCATGACCTCCCTTCCCTAGCAAAAACAGAACAATGTAGCCTGCGCCAAGGACAACAAGCAATAGAGATGCGAGCGAGTGAACTGTACCCTCTCCAGCTATGGTGTTTGCCATAGTAATTGCTGCTACACCCAGAATTGATGTTGATAACACATGACATACAGCACCCAATGCAGCTGCAACCATTTGCCATCACATCCCTTTTCTCAGCCTTGAATGCAGATTCACAGAGTTGTGTTAGTCATCTACTAGAGCCAGAAAAACCTAATTACCATGTCCAGATCTTGATGCATACAAATAAAAATTGGAAGACACAATATCACAAAGGACCTATGGATACAGGAGATGCAGACCTGGCAAACACAGATACATTGTTGTGTATGTCTATCTAAAGCTCACAAGCAGCCATAGGAAGTCAGTTCAAAACTCTCAATTGGGGTACTGAATAATATGAACGAGAGATTTTGCAGGACTCTCTTGATCACAGGTTGTGATTGGTAACCCTAAAACATCATACAAAGCTGAGCTTTGTAGCTTTGGATGTTGTTCTTTTTTTCCAATAGAGCTCTTTCCAACTGAGCATGCATTTTTCATGCAAGGAGGAACCTTAACCCTAGGAACAGAAATATGGATTCTTAAGCTCTTCAACTTTTCTGCTGATATCCAAGAAAACAACAATCAGAAAAACTTGACTTTTCACTCCTCTGTTGTCAACTAGGTCTTGAGGAAGTGAGTGCTAGGTTTTAGAAGGAGCACGTACTGACGAAAAGAGTTTGTGAGATGGTCCAGTTTTGTGCTCGACCAACAATGGAGAATGGCAGCCAATGTGTGGGGATGAAGGAATGCAAGACGGATACAGTCGCGATGCCCCCTATCGTTGAAACTTCCTTTGCGATCTCCGCCATTATATTCTTTCCTTCAAAAAAAATAAAAAATTGCTTGTGTCTCTAGCTTCAACCCAGTAGAGGACCTTGCAAGGCTTGCTTGCTCGTGGGTTCAAAATCACTACCAAGTCATGCTAGCTGCTACCCACGATGTTCAAACTCAGCTACAGTGACGAGGAGAGTAGAGAACCGAAAAAGTGGGAATCCACCATCTCTTCAACATCAACAAGGTCCAACCAAGACCCCAAGTTCCTGAATCTGCAAACCACTGCAAGAAAAGCACCCGATCTATGCCTGATGAATCCCGCTGACAGAGCGCAACAATCAAAGAACGAAAACTGCGTTTCCCTTTCTTTCTCCCTCTGCCTGTCTGTCTGCCTGCCTGCCATAAGAACCGCATGGCATTGACAAGTGTGAAAAGCACCCTTGTTCCAAACGTTACGGAGACTTGGCCAGGGGCGAGAGGTCTAGGCTAATTTGCGTGACAGCCCGCCAATAGGAAATGCGTAGTTTTGACAAAGAAGGCCCAAGAGTGTGAAACGGCCTCTTTTGGTCAGCAGGTAGGAAAGAAAACCATATGGCAGGTAGAAAAGAGCAGGGTAGGTAGGTAAGAAGTTAGGTAGGTCCTTGTGTTAGGGTTTCCGCGAGCGTCGTCGTCCCCTCCTCTTGTCCCTCCCTCGCTTCGCGCGACGTCGAAACTGTGTGAGCCAAGCGCACATCGCAGCGCAAATCCGCACACTGGGAAGAAGGAGCAAGAGACGTACGCAGATTTAAACTTAGAGAAGGTAAGTAACATCGCTCCACCGTGATACTTTCTGTTTTTTTTTCCTCTTTGGTGTATTGGTTTTTTTTCATCGCCGTTTCTTTTTTCCCTCTAAGAAAGCGGGGAAGGGTAGACAGATGGATGAGTTTGCAGAGGAGGAAGAGAGACGGCGCCGTTGTCGTCGTGTTCGGTTTCCCATGTCTTCTTTGAGGGGGGGGGACTGTGTGGTAACCGAGCGAGCGTGGGGTTCTTTTGTCTCTTTTTGAGCTTTGTTTCTCGCGCTGACCATTTGATGAGCTTATGTTCGGTTGATGACGGGTAACTCGCAGTCTTGATGGTAGTTTTGATGCGGGTTTTGGCTTTTTCTTTCTTTCTGTGACAGAAAAAGAGGAAGAGATTTTAAGGAGTGAAGAGGGCTTTTGGAACACTGGGCTGCTTTTATTCGAACGTCTTCAGCGGAGCTTGAACTTCGCAAGAAGGTATGTTGAACCTTGCTTGACTGCAAAAGAGTTGAAGAAGTAGAACTGAGGTTTCCTTCCAGTGGATGGGTGGCTCCTGATTTTAGAGGTCAGAGTGATGTGTAGACAGAAATTGCAGCAGTTGGTTAGGGTTTTTGGGGTTCAATTGTGGAGGGATATGGATGTAGGCCCTCTGTCATAGTTGTTTTCTAGTGGTCAGGGTGCAGGATCCGTCAAGTCAAGTCAAGGGTTGTTTCTTACCTTAGTAAGGCAAGGGTTGGTTGGTTTGTTCAGTACATCAACAGTGGAGAACAAAATCCAGGAGCAGAGATACACACAGAGACAAAGAGAGAGATACAAAAAACAACAAAAGAGGGAGAGATACAAGAGATATGCCATTAGCATGGGCAGAGTCGCCACCTAAGATGGTGGCAGAGAAGCAGGGAGGAGGTCCAACAGCAGCAGCAACAGTGACAGCAGACCGTCCAGCCAGGACATCATCATATGTTCCCCCTCACCTCAGGAATAGGACACAAGATGCAGCACCTGTAATTCCTGTTACCGATGTAGTGTTGGGAGGTGCTGCTGTACTGCCAAACTCTGGAGGTGGGCCTGGAGTTTTGGGTGCCAGTGGACCTTTGGGCTCAAGACAAGGAGGTGCTTGGGCAGCTCCTCAGGCTGCTGGAGCAGCACCAGCAGCATGGGGTGATGATCGGCAGACAAGTAATGGGAGTGCTTGGGCACCAACAGTGATAGCAGGGCCTGGTGCTAGCTGGGGAAATGGTGGTGGAAGATCGTGGGGCCGCGGTGGGGGTGGTAGGGGTGGTGGTTGGGGTGGAGGAAGAGATCGAGAAGTGAATCCATTTGCCAATGAGGAGGTGACAGTAGAGGTTGCTATCTTTGATCGTGAGAATACTGGCATCAATTTTGATGCTTATGAGGATATTCCAGTTGAGACCAGTGGAGAAAATGTGCCCCAGTCAGTGAACACGTTTGCAGAGATAGATTTGGGACATGCATTAAATGAGAATATTCGGAGATGCAAGTATGTGAAACCCACTCCTGTGCAGAAGCATGCCATCCCAATCTCTCTGGCTGGAAGGGATTTGATGGCTTGTGCACAAACTGGGTCAGGCAAAACAGCTGCTTTCTGTTTTCCCATCATTGCAGGGATCATGAGGAACACACCACCTGGTCGTCCTCGAGGTGGTCGGAAAGCTCTTCCACTGGCTTTAATCCTATCACCCACTCGGGAACTTTCTTGTCAGGTTTGCTGCTAAATTAATTCTCATCTCTTGACCTCATAATTGTTGCTGCTGAGCATTTCTTTCTTGATCCCAACAGATGGATTCATTTTCAAGTGGTGTGATCAGATATCTGTCAAACTATGGACTGGTGCAAGAGAAACATATTATTCCTGTTTTAGTTGTTGTTGCTGTTAAGGTGGATTGGACTATTTCTGTGCCCTGTGCACTACCCTGTTAAGGTTTTTGGCAATCTTGAGCACGACATGAAGCCAACAACTTATTGATCCTTGGCTTTTTGAAAATGAAGGCATCGATCTAGGCAATATGAGCCACTTTATTACCAAGCTGCAAATGTGCAGTTGTTCAGAAAGAGCATTTTTGCATTGTCTCATCATTTTTCTGTAGTTTGGATTGAGCATGTGGTTGCTTCAGCTATGGAGGTTGGGTGAGAACGAATTGATAAGTAGTTGTGAGTTTTGAGTGTGCCCATAGGCCACGAGATGCTAATCAGTGGCTGTGACTGCTTCCAGTTCACCACATATGCCATCTCCTTTGGGGCATTTTCTGTGATCTCAGCTTTTGGGGTTGTTAAATTTGACACAATTTGTAGTGGAATCACAACAGAAAAGTGTTTGTCTGCAGATACATGATGAGGCAAAGAAATTCGCCTATCAGACAGGCATCAGGGTTGTAGTTGCATATGGAGGTGCTCCTGTTCATCAGCAGGTTTCATCCCATCCACTTTTGTATCATGTTTATTGCTTTTTTATGTCTGAAACTGAAAAGTTACTGAGCTTATGTCTTTTGCACTTTATGATATGGGAAAATGAGTGATGATTGGTGTATGTTTACAGCTACGAGACATGGAAAGAGGTGTAGATATCTTGGTTGCAACTCCTGGACGATTAAGTGATTTGTTGGAAAGAGCTAGAGTCTCATTGTCAATGGTCCGCTATTTGGCCTTGGATGAGGCAGACCGTATGTTGGACATGGGGTTTGAACCTCAAATTCGCAGAATTGTTGAACAGACGGATATGCCACCTGCTGGTGTGCGTCAGACCATGCTTTTTAGTGCAACTTTTCCAAGGGAAATTCAGGTAGCTTTTCCCAAATACTCTTCTCCTTTGGCAAGTCGAGTGTAGTGTGGGTTTACTGAACAATGAGGATATTTTGGTACTATGGTTTTTCATACACTCTCATCTGCTCTCTTCAACAGATCAAGGTTTGTGCCTGAAGTCTTACAGTCATTGTGACCATTGGTAGCATCTTTCTTCATACACACTATTACATAACAAGAGGAGTAACTTATCTTCCCTAGGATTGGAAGAGAAGCTGGTGTAGGTTTAAAGTACTTGTTGGATGGCATAATACCTCCCTGATGTGAACCCTTGGCCATGATTGCAGAGATTGGCATCAGACTTTCTTTCAAACTACATTTTTCTTGCAGTTGGGAGAGTGGGATCTAGCACTGAACTTATAGTGCAGCGCGTTGAGTATGTGCAAGATGCTGACAAGCGGAGCCTGCTTATGGATCTAATCCATGCCCAATCAGCTACTGCTCCACCTGGCCAGGTACTCTGATTCCATCATATAACTTTATTTGTGTGTGGTGTATGCAGGTAAAGGCTGCCATATCTCACTATTATATGTTTGTTGCATTACCTTCAAAGTGTTGTTGTGGAGATGTTTCTGCAATCTCATAGAAGTGTATTTGCATTGCCCCTTGAGCAAAGGCCTTTTGAAGGTGCTCATCCAGTTCCATTGTCTGTGGTGATTCCCAGCATTCCTTGACGCTTGTATTTGTGGAAACCAAAAAAGGAGCTGATGCTTTGGAGGATTGGTTATGCCGGATGGGTTTTCCAGCCACCACCATTCATGGTGACCGATCACAATCGGTACAGTTCGCATCTCAATGCTCTTTGCAGCCTCTTGCAGTCTATACGTGTTGAAATAACTTGACTATATTTTTTGGTTTGCGTATGATGCAACTTGGAGAACAGGAGTATTTTTGTCCTACTTTGTAGTATGGGTCTGAGTTTTCTGTAAAGAGTCTGTGCTTGCAAAGCTGTTCTAGTGATGTTTGAAAATGTAGCAAAATCCTACCCTTGTCATGGAAAGAATATGCTCAGTGCAAATTGTCTTAGCCTTCTTCAGTAGGGTGCCTTACTTTGTCAATCTACACTGTCTCATTACAGTGTGGAAAATTGTTTGAGATTCAGATTAAAGTGATGGTCTGACACCTTGTGAGTGACACTACTAAGTTTACAACAGCACTAACTTTTTTCTTTTTAGTTTTGATTTGTTGTAACTGACAGAACAGTTACCTTCAAACTGTTGCCATGGAATTGCCTCCGTGATCTCATAGATATCTTGGCTGAGAGTCTGCATGGGTTTGAAAGCTTTGCATCTGACTTGCAGGAGCGGGAGCATGCACTCAGATCTTTCAGGACAGGAGTAACACCCATACTGGTAGCAACAGATGTAGCAGCTCGAGGGTTGGATATTCCTCATGTTGCCCATGTGGTGAATTTTGACTTGCCCAGTGACATTGATGACTATGTGCATCGCATTGGTCGTACTGGACGGGCAGGAAAGAGTGGGTTAGCCACTGCATTCTTTAATGAGAAAGATTCATCATTAGCTAGACCTTTGTCTGAGCTTATGCAGGAGTCCAATCAAGAAGTTCCAGGCTGGCTCCTAAATTATGCTACCAGGGCAAGTTATGGAGGAGGGGGCAGGAATAGGCGGTCTGGGGGAGGGTCCAAGTTTGGAGGCCGTGACTACCGCAGAGAAGGTGGCAGAGGAGGTGGTGGTGGTCATGGAGGAGGTGGTGGTTATGGTGGTGGTGGTGGCAGCGGCTATGGGGGTTATGGTGGTGGAAGTAGTGCATGGGATTGATGCCACATCATAGTACCTGGAGGTGTGTTGCAATTGACAAGCAGAGTAAAGAGTTAACCTTCCCAGTCATAGATTTTAAGGGCTTGCATTAAGCTTAGGTGATAAGAACTGCTAAATTTTGTTGGGTTCCAGATAATTTCTTAAATGTGTGGGCTCTGTGCTCAGTTTTGCTCACAATTCGTTTTCCCTCTGGTAGACGTGACTCTTACCCTGTCCCTGATAGGCTTTTAGATTGGCTGGTCAGCTCTCAATTGGCCAGGTGTATAATAGTTCTCAATATGTGAAGCAGAGCTGAAGTTGGTGAAAGCAGGGGTCTGACTTTATCATGGAGTGGTCTGCAAGAACCTACAATGCAATTTACATTTTGCACCCAAGCAATATTATTGAGTGCTGTGACTCAGGTTATCTTTGTGTGGGTTCTTTTCCATGTTTCTTTCTTTGTTTCTTTGTTCTTAGTCTTTCCCTGTTCTTTTCCCTTTCTGTCTTTCTTTGTTTCTTTGTCTGGTCTTTGTTGTGGGGTCTGTTGCTACCCAGTAGTATGGCTGAGTCTTCCCATTGCTTCCGGAATTGCAGCAGAAACTCAGTTTGTAGGATGGTGCTTGTCACCGGCCTTTACCCACTGTAGGGAGCTGATGAAGTCAGTGGGGAAGTTGTGATAGTTAAGTCACTATCATACATACTACTGTTGATGGTCCCTGAACAGGTGTGAGACTGGCACTTTTGTTCATACCGGTGTGTGTTTTTTGTTTTTTGTTTGTTTTTTGTTTCTCCTTGTTTGGTTCTTTCTGTGGCTTCCTGAGGAAGTGTTAGCCTTGCTGTTTCTTCTTCATCGTGAGAATGGAGATTTCTCTATTCTTATGAAAGATATGTTCTTTTCCATGTGATGCAGAATGATGATGATGCAGCATGTCAATTGTTTCAGGTATTATTGTTTCTTGTGTGGCATGAACCCTTGGATCCCATGACTATCTCCCATGGTTTTTGCCCTCTTAATAGACCTTTAATTGGATGTAAAGAATGTGAGGATAATTCTAGGAGGACACATGTTTTGAGTCTGTAGCCTTAGCTGCTCAAGGCATTGCTTGTAACTTTGTGCTCTACCTTGCAGGCTGACAAGGTGGAGCCTGTTCCTTGTTGCAGGTTCATTTCATACAGCAAAAGGTATGGGATTCACTTTTGGCCCCTAATTGCAGATATTCTACAAACCTGTGTTCAATGAATTTTTTTCGGTCACAAGCAACAAAAACTTCTAAGTATGGAAAGACATCTTAGGTTTGTCGAGCCTACCGTGCACTGTGTTTGAGTCTTCCAATTATTGTCAACCTTGTGATGGAAACTCTTAATGTTGGTTAAGGTATGCCAACATAACCTTCATACCTTACTTTTTTCACATTGTTTTGTTTTTGCCTTCTTTCAAGGTGGGTTTCTTCCTTTCTTGGTTTGCTGTCAGATCTGAAATCTCTAAAACCTTATCTTTCAGTCTCCTTTCAATTCTGTTCAGTTGTTATGTGTAGAATTTGTTTTCCTTACGCTGATTATTTTCAATTGAGAATTTACACCTTGAGGCTTGTTTGGTTCATTAGATGACAAGCACTATAATGCAGTATGCAAAGATGTGTTGGTAGTTGTGATGCGATTTTATGGTTGTTAGGGATGTTCTTTTGGTCCTCATAGCTAATGTTTTAATTATTCATGGTTACCTGGATGTATTGATAGCTAGCTTTCTGCAATTTTTAACATGATGTTGCATTTTACTGTCCATATGTATTGTTTGCATACTTTCTAAAAGCTTAAAGTGAACATATGTCATGGATTGTATTGGATGTTTCTTTGGATTACAGAATTTAGATATGAACATTAGTGCATGGCTAAGGTGGAGTGTTGAACAAGTGCATTCCCACATGTTATGGTGCATATGATTGATTTAATCATGTTTCTGTAAGTCAACGAAACTTTTGGATGTCTGTTTGAACTTTGAACATAATAATATCTAATATGTAGTTGTCTAATGTTTTCCTTTGTCTTGCATGTGCATTCCTCTAGCATAAGAAGAGATATATAGCTGCATTAACAAAATAACTAGCATTAAATCCTAAATACTTGTTTAGGTTTGACAAGCCCACCTCCAATGTAATACCTATGGTGTATAGAAACCATTCTTTGCTACACTAGTTCTATTATGTGATTATTTTATTTTCAACATCAAGATGTAGGTATAATGGTGCAAAAGAGATGAAATGTGGGTTGTCAAACCTAGATTGGTGTTTTGTTATAGAGATGGTTTAGAAGACAGACCCTGCATTCGTTGTTTTGAAAGTTGAATCTCATTTGGGTTGTGAATGGTTGCATAGGCTCTCTTTTTCTACGTTTCAATCCTCTTGTTGACATGTTGAAATAGCCCTTTTTCAAATAGAGGGTTTGTGTCATCAGAGATATTGTCATGGTCGGTTTCCAGAAAACAAAACTCTTTCATATTTCAATCTCCTTGATGCATTATAAATTAAAAGTGATGTAGGCAAAAGAGAGGAATTAGTACATAGGAAACCGTTTCCTTCTTTAAGCAATGGAGATTTCTAGTTATTCGCACGGACAAGCTGGTGTTTTCTTTATCAACTTTTTGATGCCACATCTCAAGAAGGACTAATAGTACGTTTGATCTCAAAAGTTCCTTCTCACAATCATGATCAATTTTCTCAAGCAACATGAATCCTATTGCACTCCAAAAGATGCAAGCCTCCTTAATTTGGAGTCAAGTGGTAGCTCTCTACTTGCTACTAGCATAGTATAACCAGTGTCGGCTGGATCTTGATTTTTACAAGAACCATCGGGTTCAAGTTTTCAACTTTTTATAAAATAGTAGACCTGTTGATTTTAGGTTTTAGAGAATATTCTTAAACGTTAAAACTTCTTGACTACCAAATTCCCGGTCCTTACTTGGATAAGACCTATCGAATCCAAGGTCATTTCTTTGAAATTATTTGGGTATAATGCATTCAAAAGCATGTTGACAACAAACTTTTTTAAAGTGGTAATAGGAATATTTATGAAAGCTCTTACCCATATTTGATCACTTTTTCGAAATTCTTTGATTATAATGTGAAACATTCCTTCCATTGTTTGCTATGAAATATACCTAGCTTTACAACATTGCTATCATTTTGATTGATACATATGAAATCAAAACACCATGAGATTTGTAATGAGCAAATATGCTATTAAAAAAATTGAAAGGTAGTATGTCAATGAACTACACACATGTTATGTACCACAATTGCCATGATTTTAATTGCAATACACATCCATTAAAACCAAAAATGGCGTTTATTTAGCAATCAAGTGAACCCAATGTAGCTCAAAATAATGTTGAAAAAAAATAAAATCATGGTTTTTGTCATGAAAAATATAGTAATAATTTTGTTAGTAGGATTTTCTTTCCATTTTCACACCATGTACTTAATTTGGATTTCATTTGTAGCAAATCTATATAATAATGGTAATTTGAAAAGAATACCATGTAGAATTTTCTATTAACATTTCCATTACACGAATGATGTTTGGTTTGAATCTTTTTACAAAAAGCAACTGATGAACATATCTATACCATGACCTTCACAATCCCCATTCAAACACAATGGCTAATGGATTTAATTACATCATCTAAATGGCACAACATTAATGTTAAAACCAAAGAATGTACAAATTGTTTTACCATACAAAGCACATTGCCAACATTGGTACAAATGCCACAACTACAATCATAACATTTTATGTGTACCCCTTTTGACACCATCTTCCTTTCCTTCAATCATCTGACATAAAATGGCTTCAATTTCTCAAATGCTCATAGGCCAACTTTGCAATCCCTATGTTCCCCATGTTCCTTCACAAATCACATGTAGAAATTCAACCAAATTGAACATGAAAAACTTGATCAATACATTATGATGCCTAATTATACGTAAATCAAAATTTGTAAGGATGAAGCATAGGTTAACAAGTGTTCAATATCAAATGAGTAAAAATCATTAAATAGTCCAATAACTAATTATTTTAACAAGTAATAACAAAGTAGTCATTGAACAAGTAAAGTAAAATATTAGCTGAACACTCAACACACCAAGTATGTATCCAATGGCTACCTTAAAAACAATAACTAATTAAGAAGTTGCGAAGTTGAAGCAAGTAATTATGCCTACCCATCAAAAACTTATCCAATACTCAACTAGGAGACAATAAATGAATAAACGATTTTGCCTACACCTCATGTAAATGTCTAAGAGTTTGTTAAGAGAATAAACAAGCAATTGATCTTACCTACCCATGAAATAGTTGTCTAGGACTTAGCTACTTGACATAATAGATGAACAAGTGATTATACTTGGGTGAAAGCACATTAAGGGTGACTACATAATCATGTCATAGCTTGTTGGATTATCAAATATTGGCCATGGCACAAAAATATGATGCAACAAAGTCCAATTTTTTTTTAAAATGATATGATCACATCATACCATTTTTCATGAATGGGTTTTGAGTTACCCATAATATATGAGACTTTTGAAATGCTACAAAAATTGCATCACAATCCATATTATATGATTATGGATTCAACGTACTCACTACAATGTTTAATTGAGTGTTTTTTTTTGTCATGGAATGTAATGTGATGCCATTAATACAAAGGACAATTTTGAAGGATTTTGATGACTATAATATTTAGAGATACACTTAAATATTG
>Ga0209611_10001222_pt1 | contig 43026 bp, 39 predicted proteins | sample S1TSphgellanicum_3_FD_187693 | JGI IMG/M metagenome (GOLD analysis project Ga0209611, IMG submission 187693) | Host-associated microbial communities from peat moss isolated from Minnesota, USA - S1T2_Fc - Sphagnum magellanicum MG (SPAdes) (version 2) | ecosystem: Host-associated > Plants > Peat... | reverse complement strand
TTTTTTTTTTTCTTTTTTTCTTTTTTGCTTTGGGTGCCTCTTCCCTTTCCCCTTTTCACAATGCCCTTCTATCAAGGTGCCAAGACAATCAATTGATCCTTTTGAGGCTATATTTTATCAATCGTCACCATTTTTCATTCCTTTGATGTTATTTTGTGAGTGTATATTGAATGAACAAAAGGACAAACTTGTTGGAGTGCAAGGAGTTGTGTGAGGATTTATTTGATTGCTTTGAATGTGTTTTCAACAATCAAATCAACTTTTGATGTGTGATATGTGATCCTTTAGTTTGTTGTGAATTTGTGTTCATTTACTTCTTTTTAAAAAAAAATTTGTAGTTCTAAGTTTTGAAGTGGAGAAAGGTCTTGGGAGAATTGGCCAAAACCCTAAAAGTCTACAACATAATTTTCCCAAAACCGTTAAGTCTACAACAATTTTTTTTACAAGTTGCTTGAGTGTATTAGTTTTGGTTTCAAAGGAGTTCCAACATTCCTTCTTTTTCAATTCAGCTTTCAAATGGGTTTAAGGTTTTATTGTTTAAAGTATTATATTGTTGTAGAACCTTTGAATGTGGCAAGTTGAACTCTATAGCCACATTTTACTCTTCTATTTATATTTACAATCAACCAAAAAGCTCCCAAGAACCATTTTCCAATTCCAACTCTAGAGTGCAAATCGTGTTTAGGACTTTTGATTTGAGTTTATTTAAAAAAAAAGTTTAGAGTTCAAAATAGAAATGGCAAAGATCAAAACTTTCAATTTAAATGAAAACCCTAATCCTAGATTATGATTATGATGGTCACAATGATTTAGATGTAGGTTCATATTTTTGTGGATATACGGCTAGTGGGTTGGTTCAATTTCAACGCCTAATGCACCATCATAGTTCTAAAAGCATTGCAACCCAAAGCGTTTTGGACCTAGAAGTAGAGAGATTGCATGGAAAACTACTCAAGACTCAATTGACCTTGAATTAGAAGGCATGGGTTTCTCATTGTAGTTTTTCTCTCCCTTGGCACTTTTTAACAATCAATGATGGAGTAAGATGAATCATCATGTCCAATCTTCAAGTTATGTGGTGTGCTATATTATGCATACTAGGCAATTTCTTACCCCTTTAATTTTTAAAAAAAAAAATTACTCATAACTTGTTTTGATAGAACCTTCTAGCAAGTTGATACTAAGTTGATTTACTAAAATAATGAAAAAATCTAAAATATTTAATACCTTGTGTGTAAATGAAAATCTGAAATTTTTAACGATTGGCATCGGGGATAATGAAAAAAATCACTAACTAGCCAACACTAGTACACTTCAACAAAACTAAGGCTCATCCATCCCATGGGCTCATTTCAATCGAGGATATTGATATTCCCCTTTCTTTGTTGGGTGCTTTGTTTTTTATTGATTATTGGTAGGTTTTCATCATTGAGGATAACATTTCATATGATCACAAAAACGCAATTCCCATTATACATGAATAAATGAAACATGAATATATAATGGTGGACATGTTTCACATCTTTAATCTGAACCATTATTTACATCTATTTGCATGTGAATAAAATTTTACATGTTCTTATTTCCAACATAAAACATGATTAAAACCTCTTATGAAAATATGAGAATTTTTTAAAAAAATGTTTGAAAACATGTTATATACTATTAGCAAATGAATCCACCCATTTGTAACATTATCAAATCTTTGCTTCATTAACTAGTTATAGTGGAGGATACTTTTTCAGCTAAATTGGTATTGTGTGAATCCCACACAATTGCCTCATGGATTTCATTTTTCAAATGAGCATTGCACTTAATTTGTTATTGTCAACAAGAATTGTATTCAACTAGAATTGCAATTGAAATTGCAGTAAAAAAAATGTAGTTGCAAATTTATGGTTTTCCTCTGGTTTGAGTGGTATGAAGAGAGTAGTTGCACAAACTGAACTACATGTTCAAACTTTGATATATAATGTCAGACATAAATTTGTGCATAACCTTCAAAGTTCTGAGTTACCTATAAAATACACAGTACTTGAAAGTACCCACTAAAATCTAGAATATGTCAAAGGCACCTTGTATAACCACACACTAAAAACTCATCAATTGTGATTTTCTTCAAAGGGCCAAATGACAAGGGAACATGAGAGTTGATGATACCATTTTGCCAAAACTCTCTTCACAGCACCTTTACACCCACCAGTACCGTCTGCAAAAAGTCTCTTTTGAAACACCACCAACAAAATACGCCTAACTTTTAAGCCCACAAGTGTCAAAACACCCAATGGTGCTCCTCTACAGTGTGGTGCATCTCCTGTTTGAACAAGTGCAGAAATACTTTATCCCAAGTGCCCACCAAGCCAAAAACAGATTGGTCGTTTCCTTGAGCAATTTTGAATTGCTGAAAAAACAAAACCTGCAGTCTCTCCCTTCATCAAGATGTGATTGGGCATCACTACACAGACCAACATTGATTTAAATTTGCACCAGAGTTGGACTTAACTATAATTGCAACCCATGAGACATGTTTGATTTGCATTGCTCATCATTATGTGTGGATTGAATCCTGGTCAAAGGAAGCATGCACATATAATCACTGCACCATTGCATCATCACCCTCTGATTCCATTGGTTGGGTATGCCTTGCTCCACTGGCTTGCTTTCCTGCAAAATGGCATCAAGTCTGCAATCATTCACATGGCTTTGAATTCATTGTATCTTCTTGCATTCTGATATATCCCAAGCCACCAGCAAGCTGTACTGGCAAAAAGAACTGAGCCCTAACTTCAGCCCTAACTGCTGAATGCAGCAAAGAGTTCAATCCTACATCCTAAATTGGATTAGGGGAATGCTAGTACCTCTGATAGATGAGCTTTTGAGTCTCAGCTTGGTGTGTTTCTTCATGTTAAAGCCCCTTGAAGACCTTGTGTTTACTGGTTGTAATGGACTTCGGTCATTTCCATCTAAGAAACACAGAACACAAAAAAATGAATGAGTCACTGAAACAGAGTCAAATATACATAAGCTAAGATGATGGTGGAAAATCAAAGGAGCTTACCTTCCTCACCAGCACCCATCATCTCAATATCCTCCACAGTCACCAATCCACCCTCCAAGGCCTCTTTCTGTGTCTGCAATTATCACTTCATACCAATTTAGTCCAAAAACATGCAGTAAAAAACACAACTTTCTTGATAATCTCAGGTATTCAAGTGTTTAAACTAAGTTGTAAGACAGCAGCAATTGCAAGCCCAGTCACAACCATGAGTGGGAAACACTAAGATTGTTCCTGATGCAAGAGATTGCAGAAGTAACTCCCCAATAGCACTTTGAAGGTAACAGGTGTATCAGCCAGCTAAACCAAAAAGAATATGACAAGAGTGTTGTCACTGACAAAGTATGAACCATCACCTTCATCATGAATGGCAGTGACTAGTTGTCATCACTCCCCACTGACTCCAGCTCCTGATGCTGGGTGTAGGTAAATATAAGTATACAATCACCTACTCATACTTTCAGCAAACAAATATACAGCCTGCTTTCTTGGTTTCTGCTGCATTTCTGGAAACCATGGAAAGACTCATTCATGAAGCACTTAAGACATATCTAATAAAGAAAGTCAAAATTCTCCTGAGTCAAGATGCAAAAAGCATGTGCATGTAAGCTTCACTTTGTTTTAGCTTGTCCATGAACAAGCAAGCATCTAAGCCTAAAGCCATAGAGAGTTGTGGTTGGGGTCTACTGTAACATGAACAAAGCCTTTAAGCATACCACTGGAATATATACCTACAAACTGTCAGGAAGTCACAACAAAACAAATGTGATTGCAGGTCCTTGGTGGAGATGTTCTTACCTAAGCTCAAATGTGTCACTTAGTCTTATGTTTATTTGATATTTTGCACAGAAAGCACAACATTAAACCCTTCTAAAGGCCACCTCTTGCAACAGTGGAAACAGAAAGTGACTTCCATGTTTCGCAATCACCACCGTTCACAAGAACCCTATCTCCTAAAACATCCAAAGAACCACAGAAGACACCTCATATCATGTGAAAAACCGGGCCACACAACACCACCAGGTACTTGCAAACTATACTTTCTTCACACCACAGATCTGGCCTCTAAGAAGACAGGATCTCCCTGGAGATCATCGTGGCTCTTGATTATTTTTATCATGAATAAGGATTCCAAAAGCTCGAAAAATGCAGAGCTCGAAGAACACATACGCTACAATCTGGACTGGAGCATACCTGAGGACAACTTCCGGAACTTCCACAGCAAACAAAACCCTAAAAATTGGTGACAATTTGGCCGGAAGCTCCCTGCCTCCGCCAAAGGAGTTTTCTGCAAGCAATTACTACTCCTCAAGAAAATTCCTTTTCAATTACCACTGCCAGAAAACAGACACTGACACAGATGAAAGGGAGAGCCACAGAGAGAGTGAGAGAAGAGGGGGAGTCAGGGGGAAGGGACGAAAACGAGCAAGAATATTGCGATACATACCTTGCGCCACTTCTTCTCGAGTTTCCGTTTCTTCTTGCCCGAAACAGAACGAGGGCCAGTCTTCACCGATACCTTGAGAGAAGGCGGAGCCGATCTGAGGCGCCGCTTCTCAGACCGCTTGGCTCTCCTCTCCTTCTGGATGTTACGCAAAGGCAGATTGAATTTATTCATTTTACCCTCCTCCTCCTGCCGCTCCTGCCGCTACTCCTCCTCCTCCTTCTCCTCACCGCCGTCAGTGCCACCAAGAAATTTCTCAAACTTCGAATTTCGTGAGCAGATTGCAAAGGTTTTGTTGCGTGCGAGCTCGCTCGCTCGCTCGCTCGCGCGCTTCGTCACCTTCTTCTTCCTCCAGCGCCTGCAGCGCCCAAAACCTAATGGCTAAACCTGGCTATACATAGTCTTGGTGCTCTAGAGTATCTACAGCCGGTTTTAGCCAGAGTCCTCCCCTCGTCTTTTCTTTTTGGTTATTTGGGATTTTTTTGGGGGGGTTTTTTTGGACTTTTTTTTTGGGTTTTATTGGTACCATAGCATGGCCATTGGGGTTCAATCAATCACTAGAATAAATCATGTGGCCAATTGAGGGCTCAAAACATTGGGAGAAGAAGATTTGCATAAATTGTGTTGCAAAGGTTAAATTCAAAGTGATTAGCTTTCAAAAAGAGGAAGTATCTCTATTAATTGCACCATAATACTTGTGAAATGGATTTGGAAAATGTACCAAATTCCATTCCAAACCAATGATGGACACCCTAAACCCTAAACATTCCAAACCAATAATGGACACCCTAAACCCCTAAACATTCCAAACCAATAATGGACACCCTAAACCCCTAGACATTCCAAACCAATAATGGACACCCTAAATCCCTAAACCCTAAACATTTCAACCCATTAATGGACACCCTAAACCCCTAAACATTCCAAACCAATAATGGACACCCTAAACCCCTAAACCCTAAACATTTCAAACCAATAATGGACACCTTAAACCCCTAAACCCTAAACATTCCAAACCAATCATGGACACCCTAAACCCCTAAACATTCCAAACCAATAATGGACACCCTAAACCCCTAAACCCTAAACATTTCAAACCAATAATAGACACCCTAAACCCCTAAACCCTAAAGATTCCAAACCAATGATGGACACCCTAAACCCCTAAACCCTAAACATTTCGAACCAATAATGGACACCCTAAACCCCTAAACCCTAAACATTCCAAACCTATGATAGACACCCTAAACCCCTAAACCCTAAAATTTTGAACCAATAATGGAAACCCTAAACCCTAAACATTCCGAACCAATGATGGACCCTAAACATTCCCAACCAATGATGGACATCCCAAACCCTAAACCCTAAACGCTCCAAATCAATGATGGACACCCTAAACCCTTCCCATTCATTGCTTTGGACAACTTGTTTTCATTTACAACAAAATCAACTGAGTTTTTTGAAACTAATTAGAGTACAATATAAAAGAGCAACATGATGTACAAAAATCCATTACAATTATGACAAACTTTTGTTTGGTATATGCAAATTCTTTTTCTTCAAAAACCCTGAAAAACAACAGAAAAGAAAAACCAATTGTGAATTCAAATATGGCAGAGCTTGACAAGTTTGTTTTCATTTACACAAAATCAACCAAGTTTTTGAAACTAATTGAATTTACAAAACAGAATAGCAACATGATGTATGAAAACCATTATAACTTAATAATAAATATTCTTATTCAGGATAAACTTATTTTGAGTTATGCACATCAATAAATGAATCGTTTTGCAAAAATACAAGCTGTGAATTCAAACACAGGGAATCTTAACCTTCACCTCACAAAAGCAGGGGAGGAACAATCAATGAATCAATGAATCAATCAAACAAAAGTCGGTGAGGAACAATATGCTCTACTATCCCTCAATTGAGAGTTAAAACTGTTCCTACGAGGAGCTTCAAACTGAAGATATAATAGATGTACAAATTGACGGATTTGAATGGCAACTAAAAAAATATAACTAAGCAAAAATGATTGATGGATAAACTAAGTAACTAAGTCTTATATATCGTGCTGCTAACAAACATTAAAATGTATTTATTGTAGACATTTTTCTAAACCTCAAATGCCAAAACTTTGTGAGGTGTTGGGAATGAAGAACCTGGTGTTTTTTAGTGTTGGAAAACGTGGTGACAATTTTTTGGGGGGGCCTATGTCCATGTAAGTGGTACAGTTGTGGCTCCGGTATTGGAGAGGCCTGCTGCAAGGCCTGCCATGGCAACACTGTTATATGTTGTAGGCTCATTTTGTCCTGGGTTCTCCCGGGAATCAACATATGTATCATTTAGAAAAGGCCCCCCAACAACTGCTCCAACTGCCACATTTGGGTTGGGTGTGGTTGCATTGTACCAAACAAAGCCACCTTTGCAAGTAAAGATGGTTCCATCATTTGGTATTGACGCCCCTCGGTGGTGCACCATCTTAGGGTAATTTGATCCATAACCCACCATGAAACTCTGTTGCAATGGGTTCACACCCAACACATAGTCTGCCTGCACCGACACCCAATTCATTAAAAAGTAGCGTTATTGCCTTAAACCCTAAACCCTAAGATGGGTTTTCCCTTGCAAGTCAGCTCCCCAATATGTGAGCAATACCAATAAAATTTGCTGGTGTATTTTATTGGTATATCATTGTATATTTTATCAGTCATTTGCCCTGGCTCTCTTCCTTCAAACCGTGTGAGGTTCTCAGGTTCAAACCTCCCTTGATTGCATGAGAAAGACAAACTATATGCAGGCAAAAAAAAAAGTATAAAATCAACCATCATTTCTTGTGCCAAAAAAGTCAGAGGATATAATACCTGGATAGCAGCAAATGACCGAATCTCTTTGGGCGTAAAAATGTCGCCAGAACAGGTGATGGCCGAGATGTTTGCTGCCACTAAATAGTCACTATAGAATAGTGCCAACAGGCCTGAATTTAAAGCATGTTGTAATGGGTTCCATTCCATAAGCCATATTAAGCCGCCTGTGACAAAATCAATTGCCAAATGTTTGATTTAAATCATCTGATCTGCTTCTTCCTCAAAAACATTTGTGTATTTATTCATTTGTTCATTGCTCAACTGAATCTACCCACCACATATTTTGGCAACAAGGGAAAAAAGCTTTACCATCAAGCAAAGATCTAATAAGTGTCAGATAGCAAAAATCTATGGAAAGTGAGGAATTTAGGGTTCACTAAACCACATCCCAAAACCATCACACTCTTAATTATAATGGGCATTTGTGAACAACTGACCTTTGGTGCGTTTAGCAGTAGCAGATGGAGACTGGGGAAGAAATGTGCAAATGAGTCCATCTGCAGTAGCTCTATACTTCCATAGTGCATTGGTGATGCTATTGTCTGCACCCAGTGGATGCCCGAGTATTTGCAGTCTGGCCAATAGTACCTGTTTTGCAACCACAATTTTAATTTTCTCTTAGAAATCCAACAGTTGGATTTTACCTATGATAGAAATACCAAGACTCAAAGAACCCTTTGATGTTGCGTGACCTAATTCCATCAAAACTTTGACATATTTCTCATGGCATGAAATCTTGATTCAACAAAGGAGAATCAAGTGGGAATTTCTCATAGCAAAGATCATGATTCAACTAAGAGAAAATATTCTCATGTCAGATTCTCAAGATTTCAAGACTTTGAGAATTTTAACAAGGAGAATATCATATTCTCAAGATGTTGTCAGATTTCTTCAGACATTGAAAATCGTCACATTACAAATGCTCAGATGTGCACCCCATGTTATGATGTTGTCAGATTTCTTCAGACATAAAAGATCATCACATTACAAATGCTCAGATTTGCGCCCCAATGCTACAATCCCAAGAGAAACACATTCAAGCACAAACTTTCCATGGAAAACTGTAAGAAGTAAAGACACAAAATTCTGTGACAGTGCACAAGTTGTAGATTTCATGATGACAACTCTGACAAAACTTGCCAGCCAGTTCTTATCATGGTTTTTATAGACAGAGTTCTAAACACAAAGTAAGGCATCACCACAAGCAGAAAAACATAACTCCCAATTCCAAAGCAATACATATCTATGACATTATTGCAAGCAGAAAAACATAACACCTGATTCTGAAGCAACACATACCTACAGCATCACTTCCAGCAGAAAAACATAACACCCAATTCTGAAGAAACATACCTGTGGCATCACTTCAAGCAGAAAAACCATAACACCCAATTTCAGAAGAAACATTTTACCTGTAGACCAGGGATTTTGTCATCCCAGCTGAACCAGAGAGGGAACTGTCCCAATCTGGCAGAAACCAAAGCCTTTGCACTTGTGACGTATTCCAAGTAAGAGATGTTTCCAGTTGCATAATACAACCAGGAAGCACCCCAGAGAAGTTCATCTGTGAATCCTGTGGAATTATAGAAAGCTTGCACGACAGGGTTTGTGACACTGTAAGATGCCTTGTATGTGTCTGCAAACTGGAAAAGCTCGCTGGCGTGCTTGAGTAGAGAATCCGAATACTCAGGATCTGTTTTTCGGAACACCATTGATGCTGCTGCCATTGCTGCTGCACTCTCTGCTGCCACATCACTCCCCGGGTTTGTAGTATTGAGCTTGTAAGATGGTCTTGGTACATCATTGTTTTCCGGTCGCTCCCAACAGTGATGCTCCTTTTCTGCATCTCCCACCTTTACAGGCAGGATGCACACATCTGAAAAGTCAGTGGAATTTCAAAGCAGGTGATGCTCTCTCTCCATTGCAGTCAAGACTAGCTCTGGCAATGGAGGAACTTGGAGCTCAGGCAATGGAATGGAAGTGGAATGGAAGTTGAGCTCTGGCAATGGAATGGAACTTCAGCTTTGGCAATGGAAGACCTTGAGCTTTGGGTACAGAACTTGAGCTCTGGCAATGGAACTTTTGGGGAAACAGCATGTAAAACAAAGCAACAGAAGAGATGGGAAGAAGGAACTGGAAGCAGACATGGGTGGGGGTGAAGACCTGAAAGTAGAATTCGTTGCTAGAAACATGAGCTTTGATGAGATAGTCTGTGACCCAACGGATAGAATCCATGGCAACAACCAGCTGCTGGGTCTGCTCCATGAGGGAAGCATACTCCAGCACACTCCAAGAGAGTAGAGTGGCAGTAAAGGCCATGGGCAAGCCGAACTTGATCTGGTCGCCCGCATCATACAAGCCACCAGTGAGGTTCACTCCATTGTCGCTACCATCGTTGAGTGCTGAATCTCCTCTCCAGCTGAATGGGTTGCTGCTTGGTAGCTTTCCTGCTACGAAATGCGCAATCCAAGCTAGGTCTCAATCAATCAACCCCCAAGGACACACAAAAGAAGCTCCACAAAACCTAAAGAAGACGAAGACGAAGACCTAAAGAACGAGAGAGAGAGAGAGAGAGAGAGAGAGAGAGAGAGAGAGCACCCACATTTCTGCACATCCAAGAACTGGAGTGCGAGCTGGAGCGCCGTCGTGTAGTTGGCGATGCTCAGAGTCGACACAGGTAAGAGCTTGTGAAGGCGATGGGGTCGTTCGAGGTGCACTCTGGCGACCAGAATTCCGACACCCAGTAACAGCAAGCACGCCATCTTCCAGTAGCGTCCCCGGTTCTCATTCCTAGTCCTCAGCTCCCCCAGCTCGTTCTCGTTCTCCTCCCGGCCTGGTCTAGTGTTGTGCGCTAGCGGCACCTTCTCCTGGTATCGCACCGCCATCTCGAGGCTCATATTTCCTACTAGTTCTTAGTCCTTACTTGCTTCCTTCTCCCGGGCTTTCTTCTGCAGGCTTCCACCGCTGCTCTCCTTCTCCCTCACCCGACCATGCTCCTGAAAACAATGCAAGCAAACAAGCAAGCAAGCAAGCAAGGAACCGACCGACCCACGCACCCACCAGCTCCCTCTCGTGATCCAATTGCTCGAAAACCACCAACTCTTCAAGAAAGACTTTGCTACAAGGAAAAAAGAAAAAAAAAACTTCTCTCTAGCGCAATAATGCCCAAAAATTGCTTGCTGCCATCGCGACAGATCGAGAGATCAATTCGAGATCCGTCGCGCTGCTGCTGTTACGGATCGCGATCGCGCCCGCACACGATGAGTAGGCAAGGAAGGACGGAAGCCCAGAGAGCGAGCGAGCGAGCGAGCGAGCAAGGAAGACTGCGCAGTCGCCGCGCAGTCGCCGCGCAGTCGCCGCACGGTTGGTAGGAGGTACTATGTCCTCTTCGTTGCCAACATTCCAAAGTAAACTCACCGGGTAAAAAGTAAAGAAGTCAAAAATTGGTAGGTAAGTAACTGGGAGTGGTAAAAAAATAATTGCCCAACGTAGACTAGGTACCCTAGAATAAGTCTAGAGTAGGAAATAGTGTAGGGTAGGGTAGGGTAGGGTAGGGTCATTTTGTTAATGGATTTGGGTCCTTAGAGGGGTCCTTAGAGACTCTTTGCTAAATTTTCTTAGGTCATTGAAGATGCTCATGGTACCTTGTTGTGTGTATTAAGGGTATAAAGCCCATGACCGCAGGCTTTTATCGCAATAAGGGCCCCCCACCCCCACATGAGCTCGAGCTCGTCCCTTTACATAGGAAAAAAGATTTCAAGCATGTCTTCACATTGGTGGAATAAGGGACCCTTGGCATTAAAAGGAGGGAGGATAATGTATTTTTAGGACACACCCCTTAAACCCTTAGGACCCCACTCCCCCAACAAAACAACAACCTTGACAAGGCAATAATTGGATTGGGGTATATGATTGGTGTAGAGCCCTTCTATAAATGGCCCTAATAAGGCAATTGTCTTCTCTCTCTCTCTCTCTCTCTCTCTCTCTCTCTTAAGGTACTTATTGCTTGCCATTTTCAAATGGTGGGTCCTATATTATATGTGACCATAATTTTTAGGCAATGGAATTCTCCTTGACATTATTTGAGTGCCAACATCTCTATTATGTCAAGGTGCGTGGTGGTCTCTCATATTTTTGTTAGTGTATTTGGAGGTCACAATACCAAGCACAAATTCTAGCTCCGCCAAAAGTTGGCATTTTGGTCATTTCTTAGCTACCGGTGCTAGTTTAGGACCTACTACCTATGGTCTTTTTATGCTAGGAAACATGTTGCTAGTTTAGGACCTACCTGTGGTCCTTTACACTAGGGAACACGTTGCTAGTTTAAGACCTAAGTATAATATGGTCCTTTTACACTAACGAACATGTTGCTAGTTTAGGGCCTACTATGGTCCTTTATGCTAGACAACATGTTGCTAGTTTAGGGCCTACCTATGGTCCTTTAAGCTAGACCACATGTTGCTAGTTTAGGGCCTACCTATGGTCCTTTATGCTAGACCACATGTTGCTGGTTTAGGGCCTACACTATGGTCCTTTATGCTAGACAACAGGTTGCTAGTTTAGGGCCTACACTATGGTCCTTTATGCTAGACAACATGTTGCTAGTTTAGGGCCTACCTATGGTCCTTTATGCTAGACAACATGTTGCTAGTTTAGGGCCTACTTACAGTCCTTTATGCTAGACAACATGTTGCTAGTTTAGGGCCTACTTACAGTCCTTTATGCTAGACAACATGTTGCTAGTTTAGGGCCTACGTACGGTCCTTTATGCTAGACAACATGTTGCTAGTTTAGGGCCTACCTACGGTCCTTTATGCTAGACAACATGTTGCTAGTTTAGGGCCTACCTACGGTCCTTTATGCTAGACAACATGTTGCTAGTTTAGGGCCTACCTATGGTCCTTTACCCTAGGGAACATGTCCTAGGGGCGCATTCTACCTCCTTGATATCGTCCCTATGGCTCTCAGCCCTATTGGAAGACACCCCAGCCCTGTCCACCTTGCCCTAGTGACTCACTCACTAAGAGGCAGAATTGCACCCTTAGTGACGCTAGGGATGCGTTGTGCGTTCCCCTATCATGATAACATAACCTCACCTGCCAATAACCAAGCCACCCTTGTGTCCAAATAATGAGAAGATACTTCCACATTCTTATGATCAAGAAACCCTAAACCCTAAACCCAGTGAATCATCCATCCTTGATATTATACTCCGCAAAAAACCACTACTAATCTAATTGAGTGAAATCCCACATACACAAAACATTTGGTACATATACATCGCCCACATGATGATACATATGGAATACTTATATACATGCACATAAAAATACAATAATACACATGCATAGTACTCATATCTTTTATGTAAAGACACGTCACAAATCTCTCTCTGCAATAAAGCTCTGCATTACTGTTGAACATTCTCGTTTCAAACATGGAAGTATTATGTTCTTAAGGGGAGAAAGGCAAGTTTGTAGAATAGCTCTCGTAAAGGAAAGAGTAAGATGCGTAGGTAAGGAAGCCCTCACACCTCCAGACAGACATCGTAGTCATTTTTTTTGTTCTATAGATTACAATAGGTGCTGTCACAAACGTCCAAAGGAAATTTCACACACAATATATACATTATTCGGCAGAGTCAAATCAATTACCATGTCCACAGAAGAAGAAAAAAAGAACCACCCAAAAAAAAAAAAAAAAAAAAAAAAAAAAAAAAAAAAACCACAAAAAAAAAAAAAAAAAAAAACATAACAAAAAACAAAATGCTTTGACCAAAAACTTATAAATGATTTGAGCATCGTTGAGTTTATACACAAGCACGTCATGTATTATTATAATAAGACACACACAAAGGTGGAACAAGAGAGCTATTCTCATTTCCATTTTAATGGTTTTCATGGATTGCAGCACCATTAACAAAACTCCAAAACTCAAGATTCAAAAATCCTGAAATTGATCAAAGCATCATCACAAGTGCGCGCATGCACACACACACACCCCTTTCACATGGACAGTAGGACTTACATTGTTGCTTGACAAGATTGGAAGCCAACCCAACTTCCAAAGATGCGCTTGTTTGGGCCTCCATGAAGAAAGAATCAGTGGCACACTTCTTCTGCTTCGATGAGCCATCAAAACGCTGATACAAAAAGCATTAAACACTTTACCTGAGTAGCTTTAATTCAAATTTCTTCATGTTAGATTCATGCAACCACTGCCTTGTTTCACCCTCTCAACAAATGGAAACATGAGAGATTTTGCTCATTTTCACTGTATACATCTAACAAACAGCTTTGTTGTTTGCAACATTGTACATTGTATAGTAGATTATGAATCTTCTTCTTCTTCTTCTTCTTCTTTCTTTCTTTCTTTCTTTTGTGTGGTTTGAAAAGATGGGGGGTTTCTGCAAGCAGAAAACTGCATTTTTCAATTCTTTGCATATTCTTGTGCTAACTTCCGGATCAGATCCAAGTCCAGAACGCCTTTGGCACGCCATCCTTGTGGTCCTTCTGGCACTTGAGGCCTGAATTTCTCATACAGATGGTACGCCTCCTTCCCAATTCTGTCAGGAGGAATTGCTCTTGCTAGCTCCTCCATTGCCGCTGCACACACAAAACTTGCAAATAAATTGATGATGCCAATCCTTCCTTTCTCACTTTTTACCAAACTAACTTACCATGTGAGTGCATGAGGTTCAATTATGGCTGAGTGGTTGATTTGAGCTCTGTTGTATCAACATACAATCAGCTAATCTGAACCCCACCAACAATCAGCATCTAAACAATATGTTTTTACAGTAGAATACATAGTCAGAAAGCTTTTGCAGCAGATCAAAATACAAGGTTCCATTGAAAAGCACTCACCTTTCACATGATCAAAATCTGAACCAAATGCTCTAAGAAGGTATGCTTTCACCACATTTGGATGAATTGGTTTACCACCCCAGACTGCAAGCTGAAGCCCAGTCTCTGTTCGTATCCCAGGTATCCTCATTCCAAACACCTCAAACCTCTCCACTTGCTCCACCCTTCTTTTCGCTTTTGGAGCAACCAGCTTTTGAGCCTTCCGTGCCTCTGCTTCAATTTCTTTCTCAAAAATGCCAAGCCGCTGGCCCTTGGTGCGGGCAAAAAGTGCTGCTATGAACCTGCCACATGATAAGCCTTCTTCAAATGTGTACCCTTCCCTCTCCGCAACAACTGCAACCCACAGTGTGAGCACTGGTGCATGATTTATGAGGATTTTTGAGTGCTCCTATACCCACAAGCACAACAAAGAGAAGTCATAGATCTTGCTGTACAAACAAAACATGATGGATAGTTAAATGGCAAATAGGTACCCTGGCAGGTACTCCACTAGTAAGACAGGCAATTCAGATGCTAAGCTCTAGATAAATACACTTCAAAGTTTTATTCAGAGTCTTTTGTTTGCATTCATGTTTCAACTCCCTATTGATTATGTTGTCCTAGGAGGCTACCTTTTCTTCAGGTTCTTGCTTGAAGCTCTTCAATACTTCCTCTTCCTCCTTTTGGTCTGAAATGCACTGCTGTGAGGCAACTTTCTGTTCAGATTTCCAAGCGGTTTCTGAAAGCTCATGATGAGACTTATGCCTCCTTGTTCTCTCTTTCACCTCTGCACCATCCCACAACAATGCATCACTGGTTGTTTGAGCTCTAGAGGAACTTGTTGTTAGATTCTGTGTCTCACAGCTCTACAACAAACAAAAAGCTTGCCCTTATGATGACACACACCCTTCACACCCACAATAAGCTGATATATAAGAATTCTCTTAATCAGTGCACAGCACATGGTGCAAATCATGATGGCTCTCTCTACCAAGAGATATTGCAACTGGTGGCAGCACTGATCACTTCAAACTCTTTGTAGTAATCCCAGGGGTTTTGTTTATAGTGGAATGGACAGTTATATAAACTGTGGATTCTTAACAGCTTAAATTCTTTGAGCCCAAAGCACCAGCACAGAATGGGATGCTCTCCAAATCCACAAGTGAAAGTAATCCCTAGTGTGTGTCTTCTTTGACTGGAAGAAGGCTCAAAAATCTGACCTTGCATGATCACATCAATAGCACCATCATCTTCATCGTCGTCGTCATCCGCATCACCCGACTTCATCTTCTTGTGAGTCCTCTTCTTCTGAGGCTTGACTTCTGATGAAAACACCATGGTGGCAGCACAAACAAAATGAGTTCTTTTCTGATGTGAAAAAAAGCAAATTCACCCCCACGTAGGAAAAAAAAACTTCTCAGTAAATGATGATGTTCAGCTGCCCACAAAACAATTGAGAAAACCCAAGAAGAAGACCAAGAAGAAAATGATGGTGATGATGATGCTACAATCTTGTTTCTAGAGAAAAGGAGAAGAAGAAGAAGAAGAAGATGATGATGATGATGATACAATCTTGTATCGATTTTCTTCTCTATACAAGTGCTACAGAGAAGAGAAGATAGATCAAGATTACACACAAATGATCAACTGCAAATTTGAATCTTGTGAAGGAAATTCTGCTACAACCCTAACAGCAGCAGCAGCAGCAGAAGACGAGAATCTCAAGAAGAAGAAGAAGAAGAAGAAGAAGAAGAAGAATGACACAAAAACCCCATCACCTACCAGCTTCATGACTTGCCTTCACAGCAGGTTGGGCTTTGCTGCTGGCCCTCCCTTTCGCCGGTCGTCCTCGAGGCATGAGAGCGAGAGAGATGATACCGTAAGGGGATCGCAACAGAAGCAAACACTGGAATGTATGCCATGACGGAAGAAATGGAGAGCACAAGAAGAAGAAGATGAGGTCGAGAGAGAGAGAGAGAGAGAGAGAGAGAAGAGAGAAGAGAGAATTCCACAAGGTTCTTGACAGATTTAGATACTGGAATGGATGCGCATGACAAGAAGCAGGCGATCACAAGCTGCTCCATCATCCAGTTGTGCTCCAGAGAATACTCCATACCACTCCTGACATCTGTAACAACATGCTTGACTCCTGAAACAGCAAGAAAGAGATGACTGCAAGCTCGTCCTCCTCCTTCCTCTCTGTGCCATGCAGCTCGACAACTCTTCTCCTATTGATGATGATGATGATGATGATGATGTTCTTCATGAAGAAGAAGGCTGTTGTCATCAGTTATGGAGCAGCGGATGTTTGTCTTTTGTTGTTGGTTTTGTTGCAATGATGGAGGAGGAGCAGTTGCTGCAGACTTCTTGAGGAATTGTTGAGAGGAAAGAAGAGCGTGCGCTGCTGCTGCTGCTGCAACTGTATCTCTCTTCTCTTCTCTTCTCTTCTCTTCTCTTCTGCCTCACTCCTTCCCTCCCTCCCTCCGCCACAAAACACTCCATCACAAAATGTTGCAGCAGCGTCTGCAAGCTCTCTCGAGCATTCCCGCATTCTCTGGCAGAATTCTTCAATGCAGCTGGTTGGAGATCGAAAGTTCCAACACAAGAAGGAACTGCAGGTAGCCGGAAGGTCGGGAGGCAGGTGCGTACGCTGCTCGCTGGCTGGCTGGTTGGCTGGGTCCCACTGCGCTTTCCTGCCTGCCGCGCGTGTTTTTTCTTCGAAACGGAAAGGCGAGAGAGGGAGTGTGTTTCTCTTCTGGTGAGCGCAGACGTAGCCACTTCGCAAATCCTCAAACCCTCGCTTCGCTCCTTTGCGCCATCGCCTTTCTTTCTTCCTTCCTCTAGTCCTTGTCATTCTCTCCAGCTTTGCTACTGCTGCTGCTGCTGTCTCTCTCTCTCGTGTCGCGCGCGCACTACAGTACTTTCCTTCGTCGCTGTTTGTGTTCTGTTGTGTGTTTTTTCTCTTTTTGTGTGTGTGCGAGCGCGCTCGAGATTCAAGAAACGACTGATCCTTTGAGCGATCCGTAGAGAGCCGGCGGAGAAGCGGACGAGGAGGAAGAGAAGGACGAGAAGGTGCGGTTTGGTCGTAGATCGGGGTCGGGTTTGAGCAGGGAGAAGCCCCGGAACAAGAGATCTCGACGTCGTGGTTTGCGGCGGTGTTGTTCTCGTGCAAGATGAATCCGGAATAGTACGTCTCTCTCTCTCTCTCTCTCAGTCGTCTTCGTGAGGTTCGTGCGGTTCTCGGATGCGTCAAGCTTTTTCTCTCGTGATCGAAGTGTTTGTATGATTCTCCATCTGCCATAGCCAGATCTTCTGCCCTTGCTCAGAACCATTGTTTTGTGTGTTGCTTTGCATCCTGAAATCCATATATCTGTTTCCTGATGCTCTGCTGTTGTTGTTGCTGTTGTTGGGAGTCATGTGAAAATACTACTAGATCATGGAAATGGTTTTTGGTATCCTTCAGAAAAAAAAGCGTGTCTGCAACTGTGAAGAATAGAAGCATGTGCAGAAGATCAGTAGCTCCCATTTGTTGCAACTCAATTTTGTCTTTGTTGCACTAGATGGATAAGCTTCCTTCTGTCACACATATTCTCTTTTGGATTAGAGATATTTTCTTCTGTTGCAGATCTTGTACCAGAATCTTCTGATTGTTTCTGTCTCACAGATGTTCTCTCTGATAAATTCTTCTCAGATTTTTTTTGTCTGTTGTTTTTTTTTTGTGACTCTTCCTGCAACTGCAAGAACTATGATGGAAGGTGGTGATGGGTGTGGTGGTTCCTTTGGTCATGACCACATTTGACTCTTGTCATGTTTGGTTTTTGGGTTGACTGGTATGCTGTCTTTAAAGGTTTTGTTTTGTTACCTTCCATGTTTTGGTGTTTTTCTTTTCTAGGTGGAGTTTCTCTTTGCAAAAATCACAGTGATTATTTCTGTTAGGGTTGAGCCAATTTGCCGAGTGTGTTACCCATTGTCTGATCAATACTTGCATCACTTGAATGTTCACATGCAGTGATTATCTTTTCAAGCTGTTGTTGATTGGAGATTCAGGAGTTGGAAAATCTTGCCTTCTTCTGCGGTTTGCAGTAAGCTATTATTTCAATTGCACTGTTGAGTTTTAGTCATGCTTTTGCAGTAGAGGTTGTCTGCCCTGTCTCTTTCAAACAGGTAAACTTAACTCTTTTAAAGAGTGTAGTCAGCCTGTCAAATATGAACTTTTAAAGTTGATTTTCGGTTTGGAGTGGATCAGAGTCTGCTTCTCACACAGTGTTTTAATGCAGGATGATTCTTACTTGGAGAGCTACATCAGCACAATTGGTGTTGACTTTGTAAGTAATTCCTCTGCCTGTGCCCTGGGTGTGAGCATCATGTACTTGTATGTCCACCAACCTAGTTATGCACATGTACATGTTTCGTCTTTAATTGGGTAAGGCATTGCTGTGTGGTGGAATCTGGGCATTGCTCTGGACCTTCCCTTGCGAATCAGACAAACCCCTGAGAGCAATTCATCATCATCACTTCCAAGTGTTGTTGAATGTCTTGGCTGTCTGAAATCTCTTGGTTTGTATGAGGACAGAAAATTCGTACTGTGGAGCTGGATGGGAAGACAATCAAGTTGCAAATTGTAAGCATCTTTTGCCATTTTCCTTTTGCTCTGCACAATACTTCATGGTATCCCTTTTGGCAGCTCACATGGACTTCATTGTTTCCTGTAAGTAGTATATATAGTGACTATTGTACAATCATTGCTGCTGTCCTTGCTGCAGTCTGAAGCACAGAGTAACTGTATGGAGGGCCTGAGAAGGTTGCTGATTATGGGAGGTATAATGAAAGCATGTTTTGATAATGGTGATTGCAGTGGGACACAGCTGGACAGGAGCGATTCCGAACAATCACAAGCAGCTACTACCGTGGCGCTCATGGAATCATTGTATGGTTTATGCATCATTCTTTTGTGCCCTTGTCAAAAGGAATTTTTTAACTTTGTTCTTTCCTGGCTTGCGGTGTATGAGATCCTTCTATTGATGTGGAAGCAGATTTATCAATTGCTTAGATGATTTTGTGTGCTAACTATGGACTAGAGTTGCATTTTGGCAGGTGGTCTATGATGTTACAGACCAGGAGAGTTTCAACAATGTGAAGCAATGGCTGAATGAGATTGACCGATATGCTAGTGAGAATGTAAACAAGTTACTCGTCGGCAACAAGTCTGACCTTGCAACCAAAAAGGTTGTTGACTATCAGACTGCTAAGGTAGGCATTATGGTGGATTCATGATTCCCATGAACAGTAATTCTACTGTGCTTGATTTGTAGGATTGACACTCATAAGGTCATGGCTGCATTCATTCTTGTCATTTTGGAACTGACAACACAGTTAAATTGGAACTGCAGGTGACTGTTGCTGACAAAAAAAATTTCTTGGTCTACTTACAGGCTTTTGCTGATGAAATTGGCATCCCATTCTTGGAGACCAGTGCCAAAAATGCAATTAATGTGGAGCAGGCTTTCATGACAATGGCAGCAGAGATTAAGAACAGGTGGTATTTCTTGTTCTTTGTGTTTAATGACTGTCCAATGTTTGTGCCATACACTTTACATGTGGTCTCCAACTTCAATTCTAGTAATGATGGGTGATTTTTGGTGAGGTTTTTTGCAGGATGGCAAGTCAGCCTGCAATGGTTAGTAACAAGCCTAACACCGTTCAGATGAAAGCTGGACAGCCCATTGCTCAGAAAAGTGGATGCTGCTCATAGTATGGCTTCATTGCTTGATCTGGCACTTTGCCACATTGTATTGGGGAACTTGTAATTTGTGGGGCAGCATAATTGTTGTTTATTTCTGCAACATGCTCATTGATGTAGGTTTCCAGGTGAAAGTAACTGCTGCGAAGTCATATCCCTTTCACTATTTCTTGTGTGATGTATCGGGCAGGCTATTGGCAGTTTGTTACTGTTGTCTTTTTTCCTTTGTTGCCTAGTTTAGAGAACCTGGGTGCAAAATAGTTGGATGCTCCTAGGTCCACCACAACACAATGGATGTTGCAGTGGTTGGGACAGAAACACATATGCCAGTCAGCCCTTACTTGAATCATCTAATTTGAACTTATGTAAAGAGAGGACCTGATTACTGGGGTGTGTGAACCTCTTTTGTATGTAAAACCAGGATTAGGTATCTGACTTGAAAGAAAGATTAGCTTGTCAATACTCTTGGCAGGACATGATTCTTTGTAGGTGGATGCTGTCATGAAAGAGGGGGGATTTTATGTACCCTGTTCTTCCCTTTCCCATGGCTGTGGAGGTGCATCTCTTGCCTATTTCTGGATCATGGTTTTTGGAGGAGTGCAGTGTTTGCAAGCAACTTGAAACTGCAAACCCACACCGGTATGTTGCTCAAATTTATGTGGTCATTCACTGTGGTTTTGAGTTTGTGCTGAATTGGAGAACTGCCCACATGTCTTCTTTTGCTGTTGGGAAAGAATGTGGTGACTTTGTTTACAATGCTTATCATGAATATTGAGATAATCATATTCCCAATTGAAGGAGAAGTCTGAAGTCATGATCACAACCTACAAACTCTGAGAAGTTCATTCTCTCTGTACACACACAGATTAGCATATCCCTAACTGAATGAGTCGTGAGTTAAGAATCATCACAACCCAATAGGCCTTTGAAGTTTCATTTAAAAATCCACCCATTTGGTAATAGCTTTTTCAATAAGACAACAAATTGGGAGGTAATTGATGAGCTTCATCACTTGTGTGGTCTTCAATGTTGGGGACACTAAAAATTTCAAAGAGATATTCGAGCATCTTCTTTTGGTCTTAATCTTGTGGGCATTGTTTTTTTTTCTAATAGCATGCTTCATGTGTTCTCACAACATGTTGTGAACACTAAGTATGAAAAAAATGTTAATTGGCAATTTTTGGAGATGTTCAGAAGGGACTTTGGAAGTGCTTTTGTGGTTCTTTGTGTTGTGATACAATGGAGTTATCTGGAAATGAAGACAAACACAGCACCAGAACCTTGAGTTTGGTCATACACAGGGTGAGATTCAAAAAAAACTTGCAAGAAAGTACATTAGCATTCAGGGGGGGGAAACTCGAAAAACATCAATTTCGGTGGTAAACTGAGTTTCATCCTGTCTTTCCTTTTTGGCTGAGCGCCTCCACTGCTGCAACATATATTTTCACTGCTCCTACTGGTCCAACTACTATAATTACTCTCGAACCTTGTTGTGCATTAAAATGCTGAGTTTCAGCATTTCTTACTGAGTTGTAGCATTTCATACTGTGATTTAATAAAATGTCTTTTACTTTGTGGATTCCACTGAAAGAGGGGATAGGGGGTGAAAGGAGGCCCAAAGACATGGTGAAGACACGGTTACTTTACTAAATATATTTCAAACAAGTGTTTTCTTATTGTGGTATGTTGTGCAATTACAAGACTAGCACCCAACGCTAACAAAACATGAAGCTCATCGTGTTATGAATCTACCCTTGTGGTAGTTCAAACTTGAAACTAAAGATTCAAGTTCTAGATTTAGTGTATGCAATTTGTTATGGAACATTCCCATCCATCTTATTATGCACACATATTACTCCCAAGTTGTCACTCACACATTGGGTCAAGTTCAAGCCAAAATTTATGCTCAAATCTTACACCAATGCATGGTCTCATCAACACAGGGTAGAGCCGATGAACAAAATCACACAAACTGGATGTGTAAATAAAGGATTCATCCCTTTGTTGAATTTGTTCAATAGGGGGCAAAGATTATGCAACACCTCCAATATAGGATGAAGCCCTTCAAGATGAATGTGATGAATGGATGGGAAACTATGGTTTGTCCAAGGAAGCTAGCCTCCGAAACAAGATAAAGCCTTTAGGGATGAAATTTGGCGGATGGATGGGAAATTCTGTTTCATCCTTTAACCCTTTAGGGTAAAAAAGCCTTAGGGATGAATGTGGTGCATACATGATATACAAATAGTTGATATATTTTGGATAAAAAGCTTTAGCAATGAATGTGATGCATAGGTAGAAAATTATGTTTCATTCATGGAAATTGGGATTTATTTGTTTGATGTAGGAGGAATATAATGTAATGTTTATCAACAACAATATGCATGGGCCCTTGGCATACAACATTTTTACATTGTTTATAAACGACAATATAAATAATGGGTAGACATGACTCTCAATATATAAACATTTTTATATTATGTCTTATAGAGTTGCTAGTTGGACAAAGTCATTGAACTTTTGTTTTATGTCGATCAATGTTGGTTACATAGTTGACACATGGAAAAAAAACAATATACATGGTTATAACATTGTGTGCAATTTGTTTAATAATTTAGATAGACATTTTTCAAAAAAAAAAGAGGCATAACTCACAAGTATGAATTCAACTATATAACATTTGATCCCCTCTCCACCAATCCTAAGGTTTTGATTTGATTTGTATACTAATTTGTTAGCCATTCTACACCATTTTGTTCTTATTTTTTTATTAATCCAATCATTTACTTATGATTTATTATATTCTTTTGGTTTTAAAATGTCATTGGAAAATTTGACTCCTAAAACATAGGGATGATACATGATACGTTTTACCTAAAGAAGTGATAACTTGATCTTTTGTCCATTGTGATTTTATTTATTTATTTATTTATTTATGGCTTTTGTTGGATTTTGGGTGGGATTGGAACAAAAAATTATTCTTGGCAAACCTTTCCTTTCAACCCATTGAAAATGGTGTTGTTGAATGAGGAGTAGGAAGCAATTTTGTTGAAGGGCCGTTCTTGTCATTGCACATATTGAATCAACTTTCAATTGACCTTTCAATTGAAACATGAAGACCATGAAGAGTTGAGAATGGAACATCTTCTACAATATTATTTGTAAAAAATTTTGTAAGCTAGCATGTATCATAATATCAAATGTCATATATTCACGAAACACATCACACATAAAAAAATATGTAAAAATAAATAAAAGTACCTAGATAGTTGTAAATACTTGGTGTACCCATAATTGCACCATTTGAATTGTGTAGACATAAATGCCATGTAGCACTTGACAAGATTTAAATATTTTAGTGATTGGATTTGCTAATGAAATCGAGTGCAATGCTTAATTGCATAATATTATTAATATATAAAGCTAAGAAAAAGGTCATTTGAGACATGTAAAACATGAATACTCTTTTTATGATGTTTTTGTAAAGATCTTAGTTTGTCATCAATTGCATCATGTTGATGAGTTGATTGGGTTTTGAAATTCTCTATTCTTTGTTAATGCATTGTTGTGGAATTCCAATCAAAAAAGAAGGATGTCATCATGCTTTCTATTGTATGTTCTATTATTGTTATCATTGTAACACATTTTTCCTCATAATGTCATGAATGGTTAGTCATGTGATGGATTATCACTTGTAAAAGTTTCAAGGTTTTGGTAACCTTTAGGTTCAAAATCATGTACAAATTTTTAAAAACATAAAAAAAAATTTGCTTCACTTAAAGCCATGTACCATAATATATTGGTAGCTTTGACACATGTTTCCCAATTAATTAATTAATTAATTAATGATGGAGATTCTATTTTGGCAAATTAAATATTTTTTAGTCTTTCAAAATGTTTTCTATTTTCCTTGAAAAAGTTTTTTTTTGAAAATATTTTTTTTTAACAAAACATTTTTTGAAAAATAGGGTGATTAACTAGGATATATTGTCACCTTGGAAGTTGTGCCATTTAAATTTTTGTTTTGCAATTAAAATTTTTTTTTTGCAATGAGCCTTCCTCATTTGTATAATATTCATTTGTCTTCATATTTGCAAAATCATTAACAACTTATTAATTATGGGGGACTTTTGAAGTTCATTTTTTTCTTTCATGATGGCATTTTTTATTGGCCTGTCACGAAAAAATTGGGGGCAAAACATATGGGGCAAAATGAAAGGTTATTGGGAACATGTTGGGGAACACATGAATAACTTGAAAGACATGTTGCTAACCTATTGAGAATTTTATGGGAACATATTGAAAACTTGTTGGGAACAACAATAAATTCAACACCCCTCACCTTTCTTAAAAGGAAAAAAAATTGATGGATGTTGGTTCATCCCATTGGTTGCTAAGAAATTCTATGCCATTTTGGACTTAAGTTAATGGCAATGGCATGAAATATCTTTACTTAAATAAGCGAACACAAATTCAATTCATGTAAGTGGTTTAATAATGCGATCAAGTGTTATCTCTTTTTCTATGGTTGCGAATTAAGAGTTTCATGAATACAATCATTTTATCATTAGTAGTGATTGTGTTGTTCCACAATGTCCACACAAGTTTTGAAATTTTTGGATTTGGTTTCTTTCATTACTTTGGCAAACATGCAAGCCATCTTCAAGTGTTAGGAATACATGTCCCAGAAATGCCCCAATTTAATCCAAATCAAGTCATTTGTTAATTAAGATTGATTTTGACATGATCTAAAAAATGGGCCAAATATCTAATAGTTCATTATCAAAATATAATAATTAACTTTTAAACTAATTTATGTGAAAACACTTGAAATTATCATTAGAGATACTTCCAACTAAATGAGTATTTCTAAAAATAATGCAAAATATTTTAATACACAACTTATAACTTCTATCTATATATTACATGTAAAACATAATTCTCTCAGTTAGTTAATGTATTAATATTTGATTTCCAAGGCCAAGCTCACTTGGCATAGCTTTGCCTATTTTGTAACTAGTTCAATTCATAGTGTATTTGGGAAAGCACCTTTATACACATTAATGACAAAAGACCTCTAGTTCCTACTTGATCATGTCTTACAAAAGCTTACACTTTTCTTAAAGTTTGATTTATGTTTTAAAATCGCTAAGGCCTATAAATGAGGGACATTCCCCAAATACGGGGTTGAACTCCATGACCACATCCTTGGCCTTTTATATATGAGGAGAAAGGTCTAGGTTTAGACCCTTCTAGATTTGAAGTCCTCATATCAAGGTTGGTAAAGAACATAAAGAACTACCCTTTTTTCCAACTTCTTTCCATTTCTTATCATTTCTTTTCAACCTAAAGTGTGGAGTGCATGAGGTGTCTAGCAAAGCTTCTTCTCTATCGAGGTTTCTCTTCCTTTCTTTTTTGTTCGTTTTTGTTTACATAATCTTTTTCTTCTTCTTTGCAATTTTTTTGTAGTTTCCAAAAGACACAAGGAACATCCACTTATATGTTTTGAATGAAGAATAATCCTCCTTTTGTGATTCTTCCTAAGTACATGAGATGATGGATGGGTGGCTAATGGGTGGTTGGAACAATATTTACAAGAAGAGATTGAATGCATGAAGAATCTTGGTTTCATCTCTTAGATTTTTCACTATCCACAAGAATTTATAACGATAAGGCAAATAAGACCAAGATGAAACCAAGATTCTTCTTGCAATACCATAAGTAGTGCTTCAATCAATTTTGAAGCACTATGTCTACAAAACTTTTGGGTTGATGGTTGTCATTTTCATGAAGAAAAGTGGAGACATTTTTCTTTCATGTCCAAGTTTTATTTTCATGATTGGTTATTACATTGTTGTTTTTTTGTGAAAATCATCACATGGGTGATAAGATGATTTTGGGATTGCAAGTTTTTTTCTTTTTGATGTGATAGATTTTAGAGCTATTGTTGGGAGTTTTCTTTTTTGAAGATTGGATTTTAGAGTTGCAAAAAAAATCATTAATAATTATGAATCAACAACAATTCAGAGGAAAAATGTAAGTAGCTTGGAATTTTTCTTAGAATTAAAAAAAAATAGATAACAAAATGTAACTAAAAGTTAAGATTGTTTTCACAAGCCATGTGAGCAAATGAGTAAACAAGTTCTACTAAAAGAAAATCAAAAGAGAAAGAGGGACATGTTGGTAAGTAACTTCCACCTATAAGAAATTATTTTGATAAGCTAACACTTAAACATTAAATCCTAAGGCTAATGAAAGTACCCAAAATACATTAAAAACAAATAAGTGGTGTTTACATTTGGGGGATTTCCCTTCTCCCCCCACAACCTTGGGGTTGATATAATGTCTTAGTGTGTTTTAAGTGAGCCCAAAGTTGTGATATGGTTTAAACTTGACCCTAGTTGGCCCCTTTTGTAATATTAAAATCAAGGGTTTTATGTGACATTGTACCATATATGGTACAAAATGGGCAAAGGGTTCCAAATTGACCTCTTATAATGTAACTTCCTCATTTGCCCTAATTTCATTTTTATTTTTTGAAAATTTTACCAAAAATGTTAACCCCTTTATTCAATCCCCTTGAAAATTAAACAAAATGGGCATGACAACCAATTTGGTGTTCGAAATTGACCCCTTATAATGTAACATTCTCAGTCACCTTAATTTGAAGAATTGTTTATAAAAATTTAGCAAAGAGGCCAACTCTTGGTGAAGCTCCATAGATGGAAAGCCCCTTATTCCAAGTTTGTTTTGACTCTAGACTTGTATGCACTCATGAATTGTTGCAATCCACTTTTTGGCTCTTTTAATTTACCACTTTGGTGGGTTTGTAACCCCATTCATGGCATGTTATTTAAAATACCTCTAAAGGTTTTATAATTTCCAAAAAACTCCAAAACCTTCCTTACAACCATTGGACAATATTATGCTATATATAACACAATGGTAGAGATGAAAATTGCAACCAAGACATGATTGTTGAAAAAAACCATTGCACACTAAATATATATATATAGAGGAAATAAGTTATGCATGACCACCAATATGTAAATAAATGCCAACATATTCTTTAGATTTAGGAGCAACATACGGTATGTTGTAATGAAGTTCAAACCTCCACTCCTAGCTTTTAAATAAATCAACAATAATGAAAATGACCGAGGAATTTTAACACTCTTTTATGTTGTCAAAAACTATTTAGTTTAATGTATTGTCAAAGAACATAATAAATAAAAAGAAAGAAAAGACTTTAAATCATTGTGCTCAAATTAGTCATGGTTTGCTATCAAGCTGATAAACCACACAAACTTGGACCAATTTGTTTATTGTTCTACTACTTGTTTCTATTACATTGTTCTTGAAAACTTGACATCGTAAAATAAATGAATAATAACAAAACAAATGTTTCTAATGCATTCACATACAAATTGCATGAAGTTTATATGCTTCAATTTATCACATATTTTTAATCAACAAGTCTACAATTATGTACAAAAAATTTGACTTTGAGATTCATGCTTATGTATATCATTCACATGTATTGTTCATGTGAACAATACACACAACATGCATGCTCTAATACTCATGTGTTGCATGTGTTATTCACATGAACATGAATGCACACAAAGTATGGAACTTGTAATTCCATAATTATTTGAAGAAAAAAAGATGTCCACAAAGTATGGATGAACTTGATTTCTCAATAAAGTGCTATGAATTGCATATGGTCATGCATCAAAATGACGTGAAATTCATCCATACACTTAATAAATTTAGAACAACATCTCATACCCAAATAAACATCAACATGTTAAACAATACATGTTTATGAACACCTCCAAATGATTCCAAAATACCGCATTTATTTTTCACCAACATATCAACATATGCTCATAGTGATATGATATTCCACAAAAAAAAATCCAAACTTTCATTTTCAAAACTTAGATATTTTTCATGGTTTAATGCCATCAACCTACCATTATAAAAAAAACCCCTGATAAAACTACAAGATTACATAATGTATGACAAGTCAAAGAAAACATGTTCATTGAATTGTGTGCGGGAAATTATGCAACTTATGATGAACTTGTTGATGGACTTGACGGTTTGTTCAAAACTTGTATGAACAATAAATCATATATTTGGATTGACTTTTTGAATCCCAAAATAAGTTGTCACACACAACATAAAAATGCATTTTTGTATACAAACAACAAAATATAGTCAAATTGGACACCCATAGAACTTATTGTTTTAAAAAAGAAAAGACAAATGTTATATGCAATTGGTCACTTGAATACAAATTTCAATTCAAATAGTTAATACTAGAACAATACATCAATTCCAAGGGTTGTCGTTAGTTGAGATGACATTATGACCCTATTTTGTTTGCGTACCAGAGAAAAAATGTATCTCCTTAACTCATTACAATATTCAAATTTTCATGTTGATGAACATGTCATATAAGAAATGAAAAAACTCACAACATTTGCTAACTGGGAACTACTAGTTCCAAGACTAAAAACATACAATCTTTCACATGTTATTATTCAAAGTTGTAATATCAATTTGTTGCACAAACATTATCAAGATCTTCAACATGATCATAACTTACAAACATCCCACACATTATGCCTTTCAAGAAACAAAAATTGAAGAAACATCTCACTTTGATAATATATGTCTTCAACAACCATAATACTGCAATGATGTATGACAACAATGTAACTTTGTAGTCATATAAAACAATGACACATATTGGACCAAAATTTATTTGTAGTTATTTTTAATGCTCACACCAAAACAATCATTCATGTTATTTTTGTATAAATCTCATTCTACCTCACATCCCACAATTGTTTTGGGTGATTTCAACATTGATATGATTATAATTTGAGATGATTAATCTAATTCTCCACAACAACAAGTTGTAGAATCTATAACCACATTGAATGTCAAAATCCATATCCATACTTACACAACAAGCAATGGTTCATTACTTGATCATATATTCATGAATGCTCATGGTAATGAATTTTTGGCATATGTATTAGAAGGTTATTACTCAAATTATCATAAACCCATACATGTTGCATTCAAATTTCGTAATAATTTTCCCATGTTTAATAAATAACAACAAAATTTTGTTTTCATTTGAACACACAAATGTACCATATATATATTATTTTTATTTTTTATGCATTCATTTTCATACTCATTACTAGGATAGAGCCACATCATGGTCCTCATTGGCTTGTTTGTGTTAAAGGTTTTTTTTATGCCAAATAACAAAACCTATGACCTACTCAAATGAAATATAATAAACCAATCTATAAAAGGACATGTTTGAATTCTAAACATGATGAAATTACCAAGCCACCAAGTTTAAGGTGAGCTTCATCGTTGATTGCAATTTTTGATGTCCAATTCAATGAGAATGTTCCCCAAACCATCCATACTCCATGTTGATTTGTTAATACCTTTTGGTATTGGAACCTAGCATACAACAATACCAACAACTAGAACTTCAAAACTCTCTTTGGACACTTAAAGGACTTCAAAATGATATGCTTAGCTATCATGGTCAATATAATGAGTTTTTTTTTGGTTACAAACAAACATAATCCCTAGGTTCAAACTCATGTTGGGTGATTATTAGAATGGGTCATGATTTTCAAGTAGTTTTCACATTAATTATCACCTTGAAAACTAAATGGATCATGATTTTTAGGTAGTTTTCGTATTAGTTTTCTCACCTTGAAAACTAATGGATGTCTTTGTTGTAAATATTTGGATTGAAAACCATTTTTTAAGGTTATTGCTCGCTCAATGAAAACAACCCATTTGATTACTCTCTTCTTTTTTTTCAAAAATTAAAAAAATTAAAAAATTGCACAAGGTGTTAAAATATATTAAAGGTGGTTCTTATTTATTGGATCTAAGCTTGAAGGGGTTAATTTAGGGGTGGGTAGGATTTTATTTCTATTTTTTTCAATTTTGCAATATAGTAGTAGCAATGAACATCCCCAAACATATTTCTATTTCATTGACAACACTTTTGTAGGACTATTAAAACAATAAAAAACCCAAGACCATAATGGCTAGTAGATATACTTGTGAGGACACTCTCCCCAAAAGAAAAAAAACAAGGTGAATTTTGGTAACTTGCTTTGTAAATAGGTATTTTCAAAAAAAGAAAAGAAAAAAGGATTCATTATCACCTTGTGGCAATTTTTCAAAAGAAAAATAAAAATTGATTAAGATCTTACTTGACAATAAATTTATAAGATTTTAAAGTTTCTAACTAGGATTTTTAGGTTAAATTGCATATTTGAAAAACAATTGGGTTTTTTCCCCTAGGAGCTCCTTTGGTTGTTTTTAGAATTTTTTTTGTTATTAAAAGAAATGAATTATGATAATTGGGTTGAAAGGTCTAAGTATGAAAACCAACAAATTTGTGAAAATCATGCATTTGAGAACCAATTGAAAAAATAATAATTGAAAAATATGAAACTCGGGATAGTTCTCTAAAATTTGGAACACAAAAATTAAAAAAGAATTGAGACAATTCTCTAAAGCATAAAAAAGAAACAAAACCAATGGTTCTCAAAAAAAAATGCAAGAACCACCCAACATTGGTTTAAACCTACAAACAAACCTTGGTCAAATTCTCCATTACCATAAGCATAAACTTTTTTGAATGGGGTTTCATCATGTTGTTCACAAGCTTAAACAAACATTTAGGATCAACAAAGACCATTGTGACCATAGTCCTGACTCTTATCTGACCTCTTATAAGTCAAAACGCTCATAAAAAGTTTGAACTTGGTCTGAACCAGTGTTGTGTATTAGTGTGAAGAATAGCCATACATACAATAAGTAAAATTGTGACTGAACAGTCTAGGATTTACAAGAGCTTGGGTACTTATTATGATTCATATCAATTGCTTTAATTAGATGTGGGACATTCCATCTGAAATGAAAACATGACTGTGAAAACATGTCTGTATTTGTCTTACATTTAGGCGATTTTGCACAGCATAAAATGGAGTTACTCAGTTATGTTACACTTTCTCGTCTTGGGTTATGCACTTACACAGATGTAAGTGGGCGTTTTACGCTTACACTTCTGGCAGAAGGGCAATCATGTCACTCAATCCAACCCCTTGGCACTTGCACTTTCCTTTGGGTGAGCAGATTTTGGTGGGTTGGCTATGATAAGAAACGCAACATCTTGAGTTATTGTCTTGATGCTCCAATAGTGGGATAGATACACATCTAACAGATCAGTATTAGGGATTGATCAAGACACATCAAATACAACAAACACAAACTAGAAAAGCAGCTTCAGAGAGGTTACTCATTGGATTCTGAGATACAGAAGTGTTGATTGAAACTATCAAGTGCACACACACATACTATGTGAATTGCACAAAAAAAGCCTCAAATTGGCCTTTTGGGACTAACCTGTACTCCATTGTTGAAATTCCTTGCAGATTCATAATACAACATCAAATCTCTAGACATTCCCTTCCTGTGTGTTGCTACAAGTGATCATGAATCTTGAAAGTTACACCATCGATGCTTTTGAAAGAATGTGTGGTCTCATCTGCAGGCTGCATCACACCCAACAGCATCCACTCACCAATTAGGCATACAATTCTTTACTCCCTTACCTTCATGTCTCACATGAGAATACAGTCTTGGGTCTCTTCATGAATAACAAAGTCGCTTCATGTCAAAGCAAACGCTTGAGGCTTCTGACCTTTGACTTCAATTACTGAGGCCACTACAAACAGTCTGGAATGTCAGTAGCATAACACCTGACAGTGTAACAGAGAATCATGAGCATGACATCTGCATGTACTGATGCAGGAGCTTCATTAGATATGGCAATTAGCAAAACTACTTCCCAAAATTCAGACATCTTTTGGACTGTTTGGACTCATGGAGCTTCCCAGATTGGATTCAAAGAAGGCTTCTTGAAGACAATACATGTTCTAAATGGCCAAAACCCTTTTCACATTAGAATCATATGACAGGAAAAATCTGACCTGTGTATTGCTGAGCTCCAAGTTGTAGAAATCCATCATCGGCACTGTGAACAGTGGACCAACATGCCATGTGCCCCGATGAAGCTTCACAAATTGTGGGCCATCAATCCGGAATACTGTAACATCATCAGGAGATGGTGGTACATAGCAATGCCCAGCACGAGACTTTGTTAGTTTTTTTTTCACCTTCTCATCAACCTCCGAAGATGGTAGACCTGCATTGTCAGTGGTTCCAATTTCCTCCAAACCCTTGACTGCTGCTTCATCACTCACAACGCTAGCACGTGCCACACCAAGGTACCAACAAGCACCACTCACCGCTCCCAGACATTGTGTCACATTGGCATGGTGTGTTATTGAACCAAATTTGAGGCTCCGTCCTTCCAATCGCATAATGTAAAACCTTTGTGCATCATCATGTTCCTAACAAAAATCAGAAGTCAAAAGCACAAAAAACAACATCCCTAACCCTAAAAAAAAATCTCAAACACAACAACAAAACTCACAAAAACCCTGCACACAACAATCCTTAACATGCAATCAAGTTTCCAGTCCACCAACATTACCCGACACCATCTTCCCCCCAGATCTGAGGCTGATGTGGTCGGAGTCAAGATTTTAAGTCGAAACACTAAACTGCAGCATATGTTCACATAAAAAGCACCCAATTTTATTTTTTTAGGGTTTTAAATAAATCTAGAAGCAAAGCCCAACAACTGGGAGAGAAACAGACAAAGAAAGAAAGAAACAAACAAACAAACAAAAAGAGGCACGGACTGCCAGAGACATACCTCGGAACACCGCGACTCAAATCAAGCTGCGCGTCATCTGGCCCGTAGTTGGCATTATCTGCTACTGGTCTCACGACTTGACCATAAGGCAGAAAAGCTTCGGGAGTAAGCTCCTGCGCAATCAGGGTGAGAACTCTAGGAGGAGGAGAAGGATTCACAAGTTCACCCATTGTAGTATCCATGAATAATCTCCTCCTCCTCCTCCTCTTCTTCTTGTTCTTCTTCGGGAAGAAACGAGAAGAGGAGGGAGAGGAGAAGAAGAAGACGACGACGACATTTCTGTCTACCCTTGGACCCTAAGCCCTAAACCCTAAACCAGTTTACACTAGCACTGATAGAAAACAAACAAAATAAACAATTATTTATTAAACGTCATTCAAAAAAAAATTTAAATTATTTTGGTGTATAGCCATATTTGGCTAATAATTTTGAAGACCATTATTACAAGATTTTAAAACTTTTTGCTTATGTTTGATTGTCATTTTGGATACTAAGGAAAAAATCATTTAAAAAAATTCAAAATGAATCTATATTTTTTTATATGTATTAATCATGATGACAATCCTTGGAAGATCCTTATACTAATAATAATGGTGTAAGGATAACAAGAGGAGAAAAAAAAGGTGGAAAGATGGTGGGCCTTCAAATCTAGAAGGTACTAGGCACAAAACCTTCTCCTATATGTACAAATCACATTGTGTGCAAGCATTTGCAACAAATGATAGTTATAATAGCAATCTTTCTTGCGAGTGAGCAAACATATAACTTGTTACATGTTAACATCATTACATCGTAAGCAAACATATAACATGTAACAAGAACATTGCAACTCATAACTAAATCATTTGTTGTTCATTAATTAATAAGCAAAAAAATATCAACAAAGACTTGGCCACAAAAATGTGTGTGAAATGAAACATTGAGAAAATGTGTGTGTTTTCTTTGGTATAGAAGAAGAAGGTCCCACTATGGGTGCCTTCCGGATTTGAAATCCTTGATATCGATAGGCTAAGGGAGGTCAAAAATTTGAAAGGCCCCCCATTGTGGGACCTTCCCTTACAAAAAGCAATGATATATATATATATATATATATATATATATATTGAAATGACTACTCATAAAACAAGATATTCCAAAAATCTAGAATAAAATTAGATCTTCCAAAATCTAGAAGGCCTAATACATGCAGTTGTATTATTAGGCCTTTAAAATTTTAGAAGATCTAGTAAAATGGAAGTAAATCTTAGGTAAGTCTGAAGTAAGTTAGAGAAAGTCAAACATGATAGATTAAAGTTGGGGAGCAACCTGAAAATACAAAAGAAAAAAATTGTTGATGTTTAACAATTGTTTGTTGGCTTTGCCAATAGGGTTTTCTAGACTACACATTAGCCTTAAATTTGGGAATAAAACACAAAAAAATTTATTTTCTTATTTTTTTGTTTGATTCAAATGATAATGATAATCGAAATTAGTTTATGTAGAACAAATATAGGGTCATTTTTCGTCACTAAGATAATTACACCATGGTCATCAACCATGATAGTTACAAATGGTCGCTTGGTTGACAATTATGCACTAGAATGACCACTTTTGACAATTATGTGCCAGAATATGAAAGTTTGGGTAGTTTTTTTTCATCATTTTTTTGCAATGGCAATGGTGACAGTAGTAGCAAGAGGAGTGATGATGTTTGTTGCTTCTCCTTTTTGTTTTTAAGTTCTTGTTGCAATGTTCACTTGTTGCATCTTGACGTGCTTTGAACTTATAAGCAACACAAAGGTTTTCTTCATGGACCGGTGTTGTTATGGGCGAGGATTTGGAGTTATGATGGTGGAGGAGTTAAAGGATAATGATTCGTAGATAAACACGCAACATCTTCATTAGTAGTGGTGATGACAATGTTATTTCTTTGGTAAGTTTCTTGTCGTCTACAGAAATGTTAGGTGGTGATGGCCCTTGGGGAAGAGAGATTGATGCTTAGTCACTTCCTTCTTCACAATAGATACGGCTCCTTTCTTGCATTGCATTATCAAACTAGGTAATAGAAATCTTAGTTCCAAAATCCCAAAGAACATGGATATTATTATTTCACCAGTCATTTGTTTGCTTGATTTTTGAAAAAACTTTTATTATGATTCCATAACAAGTGGAGATAGATTTGCAGAGACAAACAACAATGAGGTTGCAATATTGGAAAACCCTAATTCTTGTCCTCTCCTAGAATCAACAACATCCACTTCAAATCAAGTCACATTTTTGAATCCGATGAAACTATTATTACCACACATCCCACAACTTTGCACTCTTTTTAAACAAGAATCGGTGATACAAATTCATGCACTTGTCAACCCACTTACTAGGAGGATACATTTGTATTGCATTATTTTGTTATTGATCTAAACTCTATGCACATTTCCAATTCTTCTATTGATCATTCTCTATTATAGGGCAAAACATTATTGGTTAGGTTTAAACATTTATGCATATGGAGTTGAAAGGTTGGATATATATGAACCTATCTAGTTTTGTTATCCCATTGAATAAGCAGAGCATCACACCCAACATCACAAGTGAAGATGCAATTTTATTTGGTGCATCAATTCAACATTGTATATGGTGCACATGGCCTTGCAATATCATTTGTAGGGTGCACATGTTTTAGGGTTTCTATGATAATTTTTATTTTTTTGTGTTGCAGGTCCTGATCGATGTACACAAAACTTGTTTGATTTGATTTTGTGAATGTCAAGAATCAAGGAATAAAAATAAAATAAAACCTATGTATGAGTATTGACGTTTATATTTTGTTCTTGGTTGTTTGTTTCATTTTTTATTCTTTCAATAGGAAGATGCAAAATGTTTGATAAAACTTTTCTTCAACTTTCTTTAGTTGTAAACCATGCATCGTTTCTAATCGTGTATGATTATGAATTTAAGGCATGTAGTTTTGTGTCACATATTTATTTGGTTGTTGTTGACGCACCCCACACTCTTGGAAAGACTTAAATGCGAGTCAAAAAATGAAAATAATAAAAGAAGAAAGAATTGGGGTAGGCTCCCTAACTCGTAGCACTTCGGGGGTAAAAAGGCATATTAGAGCTTTGGGATGGGGACTAAGATGAATGACAAACAGGTTAATTATTCACATGAACTTACATAAACCAAACAATAAGTTGATTAGTGCATGGTTAAAGCACTTTTGGTGCATAGATGAACTACAAGCATACACGAATACACAAGACACACCACGACTCGGACATGGGGGAAACCACCACCTTCCCCCTTATAATATTTTTTGTGATCAGCCATGGGGGTCGCATCCAAATGTCACTTTGTCTTAGGACTCCCAAGTTGGGAGTCTTAAAATTCCTAAAATTGGGATTTTTGGCATTTTTGGAAGGCCATAACTTTTTGTGTAGACTTTCGATTGAAATGAAATCTAAAGCAAAGTTGTAGCCCTTGTCAAAAGATTTTCAACAATATGTGGCACGCCACCTACACACACATATTTCAAGGTGATTCTTGATTCTTAATGGGCAAGAATCAAATTGGCATTTTGACTCCTGGCCCTTCTTTTGGCCATAATTTGTGTTTTAAGTACTCAATGGGTCATGCAAGCCCATTTTTTATATTTTTGTTTCAAGAGATTTTCAATGGTATAAGGAACTTTTTGATCCAATGAATTTTGACCCCTGAAATATCTCTTTGAAAATTCAAGATTCCATAAGGATTTCAATTATTGAAATGGGAATCCACTTGGGAATGTGTGGGTTCATTCCCTCACATTCTTGGGAGTGCAAATGTGACTTTTAGGTTGCATTCTCATCTCACACTTTTCCATGCCTTTGCCTTAGTTGCGAGCCCAAAGCTAGGGTCATGACAATCGCATAAATGCATTGTTTGCACATTTTCTAAATGTTTATTATCAAATTTCAGATTGACAACAACAATGGTTTCTTTTACCAAATGTAGGACTTTGATCGTGATGTTTTAGAAACACTTACAATATGCACAACTAACGTAAAACCTTTTGACAAGCATAATGACAAATGGATAAGGATTGATGTTGCAACTATTTTTTCTAAAAATGAACAAAAGGGCTAGGTTCTCTTGCTTTGCTTACCTTTGGATTCATTCATTCTACATTTTTTTCAACATTAACATCTAAGAATTCTTCCTATATTTACTTAATAGAATATCATTATCTCATAATTAGTCATGTTGTCAATTGTTAGGGTTTAGGATTTTTATCGTACCTTATTTAGAACAACAGTTCTAGTTATAAAGATGACAACAATAGTTTGGTGGTAAGTGTACCATGTTTATATAACTTTGATTAGGTCAAGTTTGTTGATGCTACAGGTGATGTTGTACAATGCAAAGTTGTGGGAAAGGACTCTTTAAAGTTTTGACTTGTCTCAATTTAATACTATTTACAAAGTATGTCTGGTGTCAAATTGGCAAGAAATGTGATCTTTGCTTGAACTTTCTCTCTACTTCATTATGATGGTTCTCTCACTCATAAGGAAAATTGGGACATTAGATTGCCATTCTTATATCCATGGTGTTAGAGTTTGTATTTGCATGTTTTAGATTATCCATGTGAGTTTGACACTCCATGTGTGGATTGCTAACAAGATGCATGTCTACCTAAGGGATGGAAGTCTTTTTCTTCAATGATCTTCCATGAGGTGGATGTTTCATGAGACAATGTAAAATTGTGTTTCTTGAAGTATTTGCAACTGAATAGCATTGGTTTCCTGAAGTATTTGCAATTGCATGGCATTAGTTTTCCATGGACATACATTTTGTAGTGCTCTAAATATAAACAACTACTTATGCATTTGTGTAGCAATGGCTTTTGTGGTAACATTTCTGTTGAAGGTGCCAAATAAAAAAATTGTAGGCATCTGCAAAGATTGTAACATTTGATTTTGATGGTTGCCTTGTCAAAACGTGTGTTTATAGGTTTGTCCCACTTTCCAAGATTGTTTGTGTTATATGAAATTTGCATCCTTGGTTGAGTAGTGAAATTGTTGAAGGTTTGCATGTGATTTCTATCCATGTATATAACTACATTGTAACTAGAGTTGAGAGGGTTTTGCTCAATAAATTTTGATGAAAATTCTATTGTTTTCATTGTAGGTGAGTGTTGACACAATGCTCAATGTGAGTAGGTTTTGTTCTAGATATACTTGAATACATTATTTTTCTTTTGGCTGGTTAAAATTAGAGCACATGCATTGTCTCTCCTTTTCCTTTCAATCTTGAAGAAATTTCCCAAAATTTGAACTAGTATGACATATATATCCTTTTTATAAAAAATCATTGTCACTGGTAGAGCGAAGCAACACGGCACCCAAGTTTTTAAATTTTCTTTCTATGTATGTGTTGTGATAATTTTGTTTATTTGATTTTTTTGGTGTATGTGCTCTATTTTTTATTTGTTCGAGTTTCAATTATTCTCGTGTTCTGATTTTTTTAGTGTAAGTGTTTATCTAAAAGCTCCAATTTTTCTATGGATATAGGAGCTTTGATTTATGCTTGTTTGATTTTTTTTGGTGTATGAGCTACAATTTGTGTGTCTCTAATTTCTTTAGTGTATGTTCATTTTTTTGTGTTTTTCATGTTTATAAGTTTTGAATTTTAATTTATGTTTATCTGATTTTTTTGTGTATGTACATTAATTTTTATGTGTTTGATTTTTTTATGTACATGTTGTGAGTTTTGATTAATTTGTGTTTGATTTTTTTGGTGTATGTGTTTGATTTTTTGCTATGGAAGGTATGTGTGTGTTTTTTTTGGTGCATGTATTTTTTTTGGTTATAATTCTATATATGGAAGTTGTGAACTCCAATTTTTGTGTGTTTAATTTCTCTTTTTGGTGTATGTGTTACGTATTTTGGTGTAATTATGGAAGCTATGAGCTTCAATTATTTTTTAATGGTATACGCATTTCATTTTTTTGGGTGTCTTTTCTAGTGTAGCTTTGTGAAATTGTAAAGTTTCAAGCTTTGATTTTTGAGGTGGTTTTTTTAAAGTGTATTTGTAATTGTTTCATTTTTTGTGGTGTAACTTTATGGAATCCTAAAGCTATGAGTTCTAACTTTTAAAATGTGTTTTTCTAATGTGTTTGTAAATGTTTCATTCTTTTATGGTGTAACTTTGTGAAACCATGAAGTTGTGAAATCTAATTTTGTATGGTTCCAATTTGAAGGTGAGATTCAATTTTGCATGGTTCTAATTTTTTGAGGTGGTTTTTTTTGGATATAATTATGTGAAGCCCTAAAGTTGTGAAGTCCAATTTTATATACAATTTTGAGGTAGTTTTTTTTTGTGTAACTTTTTTTTGTATGGTTTTGAGTTTTGAATTATAAGATCCAATTTTGTACGGTTCTAATTTTGAAGTGTTTTTTTGGTATTTTATGCATGCAATTAAAAATATGACAAAAATAAATGGAACACCTAAGATGTTATATAGGTGCATTCATAGTAAAAAGAGCCAGTTAGCCCAAGGTGCAATTCTTTTCCAAAGACTATGTTTTTTCAATTTTGAAACATGGCCTCCATGTTTTGGATGGGGCCCATTATAGGATGTTAGTGCCAACTTCAAACGTTTAATTCACATGTGTTTGCATGAATTCTTAAAAAATATGTAATTAAATCTAATTTTTAATGATAAATTTTCAAGTAAATTAAACCTTAAATGATACATTATACATTAAGTTTATCAAACATATCTTTCTTTAACATAATTCCAAATGGAACAAAACTTATTCACAAATAAAAACAAACAATTTTATATAACACATTCAATATTCATGAAAATGCAACCTTGCCTTTGGTTATATATATGTTTGAGGAAGTTTTTCAAATTATGTAGTTTTAATGATCAAAAACACATTTAGACATTAAAAAAAGACTACCATGGATAATTAAAATAAAACATATATTTGACCTTTTCAATGACTTATAATAATTTAAAAGCCTACAACATATTGGCGATCATGCTTGACATTCATTTAAAAAACATGAAATGTATTTGAAACTTTGTTAGCAATCCAATTGTTGTAGAAAACAATGTTAAGATTGTGTGCCCTCTTTTATTGGAGGTTCACAATCATTCAAACCTTACTAGGGAACCAATAGAACCAATGACAATTGAAAAGGATGATCTATTCTTTGGGCAAGTTGTGTTGGTCAATGATGTAACCAATTCAATTTTGAAAAATGAGCTAAAGTTATTTCAAAAATTACTTTTGCGATCAATAGATCATGAAAACCCCCTTGTTTGGTGGGTAGAACATGTGGTCCAATTTTCACATGTTTTTTTTTCAGTTCATTAAATGCTTGGAATTGTGGGGTCACATATTGAGATAGAATGAATTTTTAATGTTATTGGTGTCATCATAAACCTTCAGTGATCACAAATTGGGAATGAAAATTTTGGATCACCTTATTTTGGTGACAAAAAATTGGCTTGACAATGCTTGTGTTGGTTGTAATAGGGCTTACAAACTTATGGATATAATTGATTTTCTTACCTCGAAATCTATTATAATTGAAGAAAAAAAGATCGTCAAGGATTGAAGCCTTTTTGAAAAAGACCTTAATTTTAATTTATAATTTTTTACAAGTGTTCTAATTCATTTTTTTAATGATTTACTTTATGTGCATTTTTTTTTTGTAAATTTTTTTTGATGGTGGGTGTGTGTCTTTAAATAGGGTAGAGGCACATATGAATTGTTGGTGGTGCAAATTTAACATTCAACTTTCGCAAATTATTTGCATTAGAAACATATTCTTGTTTTTTGCAATAATATAATGTTGAAAATGGGCATGATTTTGAAGAACTTTGATGATTTTCAAACACAATTGGGCAACATAGGGTTAATTGTTTTGTGTATTATTATTTTGCCATTATGTTGTCTATGTGATGTCAATTTCAAGTTATTTGTTAATTTTCTACATGATGTGTAGGTCATTTGATGGTAATTATGTGTGTGTTGCTTGTGGGGAACATTGATTGAGGTAATAAATATGTGTGTTATTTTGTCATATGCATGCAATATTGAGTTTGAAAAAATTTCAATTTTTTTTCCTACCACTCCCCATAAGTTCGGGATTTTTGTTTTGTTTACTACATGGTAATTGTCAATTTTGTCCATTTCTATCTAATTTGTCCAATTCTATAGGTGTGTATAGTCTATTTATTGTCTATTATATCCATTCTATTTACTACAAGTCAATTGTCAAATTTGTTTATTTTGTCTATTATAGATTAGGTTTTTGTGATTTTTGTGAATATTTAGTTTTGGTTTTATGTTTTGGCTACTTTTGGTTGTTTATGTGAGTGTGTTGTTTGTCCACGGTCCATTGTGTAAGCCTTCTAAAAAAATAGTTTGTAAAGTTGAAGGTGGATTCAATTGTACCTTGAATAAAAAATCATCTTTAAAGATGATCATAAGATGTTCAAACTTCAAGCTATAGATCAAAATTTATATATATCATTTTTTGACTACAAACATACCTCGCACTATGCACATTTGTATTTTAATGTTTTTTTGTTAGCTTTTGTAAGTTTTGTGACAATGTGCGATGTGTAGGAAAGTTAAATGATGGAATCCATGTCAATTTGAATCAAATGAAAACTTTTGGAATCATAACCATATATCCTAACCAATATGGAATCACATACACTTCAACAACCTTAAACCCTATATATACTCAATAATCGCCATGGGTTAGAAAAAATAAATTGAACCATACCTAAAGGTTTTGGAATTGTTTTTAAAAAAAATTCAAAACCTTACTTAAAAAAGGTAACCAAAGTTATAAAATATATAATACCAAGAATGTAAGTTCTCTTTAAAATTAATATTTACACAACAATAGTTTAGATTTCTCCCTTAGGTAAATGGGTAGAATCATTACGCAACAAATCGCTTGCTATGTCTGGGGGAGGGGGTATCAAATGTGATTTTTCTTGAAATCAAAGTAACAATAAAATAAAATAAATTATGAATGATCAAACCATAAATTTCAAAAAATGTATATATGAAATTAATTATTATTTTACAATCTTTCATACCTTCACAATTCAAATACATGTTTGTGTTCATGTTGGGATCACTAATATATATATATATATATATATATATATATATATATACATACTTGTTTTGTTTGGTTTGGTTTGAAACAAGTTGTTAATGAAGCTTACAACAATACTAAGAGTTGCAAGATGATCACGATCTCATCATTTAAAACTTACAAAAATTCTAAATGAAGAGAAACAACATGGAGAATAAACACTCGAAAGAAACCTTAAACATTACTTTGTAAAACCAAAATGAAAGGAGTTATAAAACAATCATAAGAAAAGAAAATGTAACACGACAATGACAAAGACGATAATCATTAACTAGTAAGAAGTTCACCTTAAAACACATCATTGTTGGAGATTTCAACAACACACAAAATTATAAAACACCCACCAATTACACTTACAAACAATCTTTAAACAAAAAGAAAGCAACATGGAGAAACTCATAAGACCATACATAGCAAATCATAATGAAAAAAGTTTTGCAAGATATCATCATTGTTACATATCTAAGCCATCTCTTGTCTTCTCTCTCCTACTTGCTTTGTGTCTTCTTTCTTCATATCATCTACCATTTATCCCTTTCCTTTTTCTTTTTTTTCCCTTCTTTCTTTGTTGAACCATCTCCACTTTCACAACTATGAATTCTCAACAAAAAAACAAAACAAAAAAAAATTACATATGTTATTGCATGTTGTGCTTATTTGTGAGTGAAATGGGAATGAGTGTTGTCAATTTTGTATGTTGGTGAATGGAGTTGAGGCTTTTGTGTGATGTTTGAAAGACTACCCATTTGCTGCTCTACCCATTTTCTGTTGTTGTTGTTGCTGCTTTTCTTCTTCTTCTTCTCCTTCCATTGTTTGGAACTCTTGTTGTTGTTCTTGTTGTTATAGTATTGGGGACTTGGTTGCTGCTCTTTGTTGTCTTTATACTATTTGGGGCTTGGTTGCAGCAGCTCTTGTTATGGGTGTTGTCGTTATAACATTTGGGGGTTGGTTTCTTCACCAAGTCAGCAGGAGGAGGAGGAGGAGGAAGAAGAGGAGACCAGTGTTTCTGAGTGTTTCTGTTGTTGTGTGGGTGGGGTGTAGATGGTGGGGTCATGAGAAAAGAATGGTGGGGATT
>Ga0209611_10001221_pt1 | contig 43032 bp, 32 predicted proteins | sample S1TSphgellanicum_3_FD_187693 | JGI IMG/M metagenome (GOLD analysis project Ga0209611, IMG submission 187693) | Host-associated microbial communities from peat moss isolated from Minnesota, USA - S1T2_Fc - Sphagnum magellanicum MG (SPAdes) (version 2) | ecosystem: Host-associated > Plants > Peat... | reverse complement strand
TATGTTTGCAATGCAAGTTGATGTTGAAACTTGAAACTTTGGAATTGTTCAATGTTCATTTGCAAATTTTCATTTTTCAAAACACCACCCAAACATGAATTACACTGGGTAAGGTGTCAAAACACCCACCAAGACCAAGAACGGGAGGAAAAATTACACTGGGTAAGGCGCCCTCCAATTACACTTTAAAAGTTGGAGTAGGTATTTACATGTAGGGTAACACCCTCAAAAGTGGGGTGTTCCTGAAATAAGCACCCCCATGCAGAGTTGAGAGCCCCCCTTTTCAAGAATGCCTATTCAAAGGGCAGGTACCCAATGGAAAATGTTGTGACCCCCCAAAAGAAAAACCCAAAGTTTTTTTCCCATGACACAAAAAATTAAAAATTGTGCAAATCATTTTGAAAAAGGGCATGCCCACTCCTGCAAGCATTTTGAAAAATGAAATGCCTACTCCTTTGAATGTTTCACTTTTCCAAATTCCTTACAAATTTTTACACTCCATAATGTGACCTGCAAATACACTAGAATTTTCTGCCTGTTGCTTTAGAACCTTGTTGTTTGTGAACAATAAGTGAGTTACCCAAGTTGAGTTACCAAGGTTCCACCTTGGTAGCCTGTCAAGCAAACCCTTCTACTACTACCATGGGACCTAAATAACCAGGTAGGAACAACCCTAACAACCTGGGAGAATTTTTGTATTGTATTTGAAGGGCGAATTAGTTTAAATAACTGGACTTACATGAACTGGTTCACCATCCACTGGATGCCTGTTATCACTCAGTTGTGGATGAACCTCAACTGAGTTAATATTTGGTTTCACCTTGGTAACCAATTCTGTAAGAAGTAGGTCTCATATATAGGTGAATAGGTAGGAAAATAGGTAACTACTGAATAAGTAGATGGTTTATACATAGATAAGGGCTGTTTTTACTACTACCTACTGACAACCCACAATTGGGTTGTTATTAGTAAGTAGGTAGTAAAAAAAATACTGAGCTTTTGTGGGTTGTCAGTAGGTAGGTAATGAAAAAAACACTGAGCTAACCACCATGATTAGCCAGGGAACTGAAACCCAACAGAAAACTGCTTCGTGACCACTTGTCATCCATCCTTCACAGTGAACTGGAACAATCAACAAGACTGTTCTGGTGCCAACAGAAGAGTCAATCTCAAAAGATTGTAGTCAGCTGACTTGTTAATAGGTGCAGATTTGGCCTTCACAAAATGGATGAGATTTTAAGACATCCATGAGGAGGTGAAATTCATCCCTTGATGAGATTTTAGGGTTTGGCTCCCCCAAGAGGCTGGCTGCGTGCACGCAAATCATCGATCGTTTGACACGATGAATGGCTCCCCGTGCGACAAAGTACTTACGTACCCTCCGCTGCCCTTCTTGTCTTCTCGCATCCTGCAGTTTGGAGCTTTCTGAGAGGCGGCTCTTACCGACGTTGATGTGATGATATGGGTGTTGTTGTTGTTGTTGTTGTTGGGAGAATGCAATGAACAAGGAAATTGCAGTGCGGCGCAGAATCCAGGGGATTTACAACAAGAGGGAGGAAGATTTTCCGTCGCTGCGTGACTACAATGACTACCTGGAGGAAGTGGAGGATATGATCTTTGGCTTGATTGAGGGTGTGGATGTTGCGAAAATCGAAGAGAAGATCTCTAGGTACCAACAGGAGAATTTTGAAGCTATTTTAGCATCTCGTGCACGGAGAGCTGAAGAGCAAGCCGCGGCTTTACGAGCTGAGAAACGGCTTCTTGCTGCTGGTGGTGGTGGTGCTGCTGCTGCTGCTTCTGGAGAACCTGCAGCTTCTGTTGCCCTGCAGAACACTGCTTCTCAAGCTCCTAGTGGGCAGTATGCACCTACCATGCTTTTGCAGCCTCGGCCTTCTGGGCAGCCTGTTCCACTCGGGGCTCCCTCATTGCTGAATGGGAATGGGGAGCCGGAAGACGAGGAATCAAGGCGGTTGCGTGAGGAGAGAGGAGTTAAGGCTGGGGGATGGACTCCTGAGCTCGGCCGCAGACGAGCTTACGAGGAATCATTCAACAGTATCTGGGTGAATTGAGTGGAAGCAGATCTGTCCAAACCCTAGCCCTAGAAACTGACAATTGATTCCAAACATTGCAGTTAAGAGAAAGACGTAGTGAACTACCACCTTCTTCAAGTTGCAGTTCTTGGCGAGGGCGTTCTTGGGTGCAACGTAATTTCGGGTGGAGATTGGCAGAAGAGGACAGTTAGCGGGATTCTCAAGTGTTAGGGGAGAAATGGGAGCTTTGAGCATCGGACTGCCAAGATCTGTTTTGACTATGGCGTTGCTCGTTCTCCAATGTTTCGCCCTCCCCCTTCATGGTACCATAACCTTCACCATCGGAGCTTCTAAAGCAGAAAACTCGGCAGATACTGCAGTTGTCTGTGCAGAACAGGTGATGGCATTGTACTCTGGGACAGCAAGAGCTTCCCAGGTTACAGAAGCTCGAGCACAAGAACTCAGGTCTTGTATCCGGCCCCTTGTCCCTTACACTGAATTGAGAAGCTCTTTCTCGTCTTCAAATCTTGTGCCAATCAAGAAACTTTTTGACTCCAGAAGATCCCTGCAGCAAAGATCTCCTCAAGACAGGCTCCTTGAGCCTAACAGTAAATGGGTTTCTGGAGATGTTTCACCTCCAGTTTCTCACAGCATTATCAAGAAACTAATCCAATGGCCTCCTTCAAAAGTGTTGGAGCTAACAAAGAGGATAGTGGAGTTTGGAGGGGCACCAGAAGTTCTTTTTGGTGCCCTTGATCCTACAAAGTATGAGGTAAGAAGTTGAAGCTCAAGCTGTTTTGCACCTCTGGTGGCCACATTCAGCCCTCTGGAGTTATATTCAAATTGTTGTCAGCACTGTTCAAACTACAGCTTATGGTTTTGTTCAGTTTAAGTATGTTGGGGGTTTCATCAAGGCTTTTATACAATTTCAGTTTTGATGCCCAGGTTTTTGATTCAAGGTTTTGATTCTGAGCAATTTGTTCTAGCAGACTAGTTGAGGGGTAGGATAACCAAAAGGCTATACAGCTTTATGGAGAGCATGGACTTTGGTGTAACAGGTACCAGATGTGGAAGGTACAAATGCTCAAAAATGCCAATTGACCAAGTTTGAGTATGGGCAGCGGTTCACAGACTCAGTATGTATCATCTTTCTGCTCTTCACCCTCTTGTAAAGAAATCCATAAATTTCTTTAGTCTTTAGTCAGGGAGTTTCAATGTATGTGTTTCTCTAACTTCAGGATCAAGCACATATTTTTGGACTCCATTTGACATGTGATGTGTTTTTGTTGCTTCTTCTGATGGGTGCAGGAACTCAATTCATATATGTCCTTCTTGTTTCATGCCATAGTTACACTTGCACCATCTGTGGGTTTCAATGTGACACTGAGCCGGTTTGACCTCTTTCATGGTCACATCTTTACTTCTTATGACACTAACCGGCTTGGCATTCTGTAAGTCTACTTGACTTTCTAGTGAATGGAGCTGTCTATTTCTCAGTTCAATATATGAACATTAATGAGCACTCAGTCCCTAAAGCAGTAGACTTACGACTAAGTCAGAGTTTTTCTCTGCAATCTTATAAGATATGATACTTTTAGAACAATAGTTGTAGTTCAGTCCGTCCTTTTGTATTCTGTATATGTTTTTGCATGGATCAATGTAGTAGGTCATCCCATAAGTTTATATCTCCATTGACTTGTGTACAATCTTGTTCCTGAAGCAGTCAGATGTTAGAACTGTTAAAGCTGAAAATTGGTCAGGCTGGGAATATAACAGTGATTATGTTTGGTTTTATCTTTTCAGCAGTAAACTAACTTTTCTGTGGTTGATTCATGCAGGTTCCATGCTCGTGAATATCCAGCCTACAACAATAGCACTTTCCCACTCAACTTGGGCTACTGCCAGAAGGGTGGGGCTCCCTCCCTAGGAGAGAGATTACATGAGAAAATATTGTCACAGCATAGGTTCTGAACTCATCTAACATTTAGTTGCCAAAACATAAGGGCTCCACCATGCAAAGTATGTCATGGTGAATCAGAATTTTGACCAACTTTCATGCTGCCAACTAGGTAATGTTTCCTATGAAAAATAGTTCTGAAAAAGTATTGCACCTAAGCAAAAGTTTTGAATGTAACTACACTCAAAACAGAAGACATTGTTGAAGATTTATTTTGATCTCTGGTCTAGAAGCAGGTAACTTGAGAGTTTTAAGAAAGTGTGAAAGGAAATATTGTATGACTTGACTTGGTAATCAGCAGTCCTCTCTTCTCATGTGCAGGCTCTCCAATGCCCTATGATTCAAGCATGGACTTACGTAACATTTTGTGGTTGGCACCTCTTGCTGCCTGTTCTGCCAAAGGCATGTGCTCTGATGATTGGCTTGCCTCAGGTACACTAGTGAAGGACTAGAGCAAGATTTCTACCAAGAACAGTCAGACCATAGACGTTATTTTGTTGTTTGGCACCTTGCAAGAGAAGTGTTGTTGGCACTATAATGAGAAACATCTCTCTTCAGCTTTTTACTTCTCCTTTTTGCAATTGCAGCTCAATCAATTGAAAGCTGTCCTGTTCATGTCACTGAAAATGCAATCCAGGTACTCTTCTGATTCTGGATGCCAGGGAAGGAGGAGTAGTGTATCGTGAGCTTGTTCCTGACTACCTTGATGATGTGCGCACTATCTCTGAAGGTAAGCTTTCTCTCAACTGATAAGCTTTGGTTAGATTTGCAACTTAAGCCTGTGTATGTTGCAGGTTGTGTGGTTCTTCAACTTGTTTTATGTGCAGGTTGTTTGAAGCACTACTTGGTTCTTGCAAAATGACATTGCAATTCCATGCACAGGTAGTAAGCAACATTCTGATGATATTGCTTGATCGTTGTGGCTTTTTTGCTCTTCCCAGATGAATTTGGAAACATTGTTGCAGATGTCAACTATCTCAACATTGCAAACACCCCATTTACAAGTCGCATATTCATATGTTGAAGTCTGATGAATGTGGTGCAAGGTTTTTGTGACATGCAATGTGCAATAATTTCAATAATGGAAGATTACTCCATATAAATTTTTTTCAGGAAGTTGGTTCATTCATCATGCATGAGAATGATGGGTTGCATTTGTCAAGAAGTATGCCATGTTTTTTAACCTGCTGTTGGCATAACCTCCTCTTGTACAATATGGAGCCTCGATTTCAGAGGATTCATTACTATTGGCTCTATTGTGCTGATGCTAGACAGTAGAAACACCTGTCTGGTGTCTACTAGAGTGTGTATCCAGTGCTCCAGCAAAGGCCACCCTCCAGTAAATTTCTAATAGGTTCTCAGAAGCTAATATATTGTTCATTGCATCATGTGCTTCATGATATTCATTGCACAAACTTGTTGTAGTCAAAGGTGAGGATTTACTCATATTTCAACATATTCCATCATAAGATGTCCAAACTTGATGGATATCTGCTTGCTGATTGTGCTTATAGCCCAGCAAGCCAGATATCAATAACATTAGCTCAATGGTAAATGTTGTATGTGCATGTGTATATTTACTGAATGTCGGTCAAAAGCACCTTTATTGCTTTCTACTACATTGAAATTCATGGGTGACAATTCAAAGAACTTGCTTGAACAATTGGCAACTTGGAATGTCTTGAAAGTACTTAAAAGATCTGAATTCTTATTTTTGTGACTGAAGGCAGATTGAAAAGAGTGGATCATTAAATACAATTGAAACAGTTGGAAAGAGTTGCATATGGTGGGGGGATTCAGAGAGAACAGAATCTGCTCATCTATATCTAGTGGGAAACAGAAACTCACAGCAGATGTACTTCTTCAGGGGGGCTTGAAGGAACTTCACTGTAGACCCAGTCGATAAAACTTTCTGAATTGGACCTGCCTGTGCTGAATCCTCACATACTAGCTCCGCCTGAGGTACCTGAGATGAAACCCAAAAAAGTTTCAACAGAACAAATTGACCACTATTGAAACATAGATGAAAAAGAAAGGCACCTCTGAAAAAAACTCTACCAAACCAACTAACATGAGTATCCCAGACAACTCAATTCCAATACTTGTTAGTCTGCAGTATCTGCAAATATCAACCCAAGGCATTTTGTTATCCTTTCCTTGCTTTTCTCTCACACACACAAGCCCTCTGAATCACTGTGACTGAGGTTGGCAACACATTGGCAATCTGAAGTGGTGAACTCTGTTCATGCTTAATGTTACAAAAAGAACAGAGTGTTGAGAAAATAAAGGCAGCGGTCTTCCCACATACAAGTAAATCAGTAATGAAAGAAAACCTTAAATCAGAAGCTGATGACAGCTGCAGTGCAAGTTCTGAGCCATCCTCTAAAGGCCAGATTTGAACCCTGTGCTATCCCGGTGTCATAGCATGAGCTGCATCTGCACAGGTGGACCACTTCCAACAGAGATTCGAAATCCTGGCAATTTGCAAGTTGATACACCGGGTATGGCTTGCACAAGCTTGCCATCAGAAGAACTTTGGAAACATTTGTTGTCACACCTGATGATGCTCATGGAATGAAATTTTGTTGCATTCCATAATACAGAGATCTTGCATTCTCCAGGCCTAAATGGCTACCACAAGACCTTTCTTCCAAACAAGAACCAAGCATAGCTGACAAACAAGTGTGTTTCACATCCCATCAACAGAACATGATGCATTTTGAACAGCTCACATTAGGCCATCATGAACAACGAAAGTGTCAATCAGCTTAACAGGAAAAACTGAGGACATTTATAGTCAAATGCACCTCCAAGGAGAGCTAACTGTCCATGAGTCCATTCTGCCAGTACAGGTAGATCAAGCACCCTTCTCTCCAGTATTAGCTCTGCATCTGTAACCTACAGTCATAATTTACAGCTCCTCCAATATCAGTTTCTCTGATGCCTTCACAGCTTAAAACCTGGTCACCAAAAGATCAAGGGAGAGATAATAGAAAGCAAAAATTTGTCAATGTGAAAGAAGCTTAGGCATTACACAGCAAAAAAGTACTGAGATGGACCTCAACAAGCTTGAGGGCCAAATCCCAACCCTCAAACTCCTGTATCAACCTTGCTTTTGACTCTGCACAGTCTTTAGACCGCACTTTAGTGTGACCATCTGTGGATTCATCAGTCAAGCTTAAGGCCCAGTAAAGCTTCCCATGAACACCATTGCAGACAGTCATGGTTTGTCCATTTGCTATTGCCTGCATGCCACCAACCTTTAAGCCCTGCACACACAAACCTCTTGATCTCACTTTCCATGGAAATGCTGACAAGTCTGTTTCAACTGAGTTTGAGAAGGTGTTTTGTTGAGTATAGACTAATTGTTGGAACTCAATCCTGCAGGAAAAGCAAGCAGTGACAGAGATACAAAATAGACTCTTCCTGTAGATAAGTGCAGGTTCAACAGAATGTAGGAATATCAGTGAGACCATGGGAATATGTGCTCAATATCCACCTACCAAAGGCTACATTTGATTCAAATACTTCTGATAAAAGGTCCTACAAAATTGGGGAATTGTGGGAAACCAGGTCACTGCAAAGATGTTCGTCAATCAAAGCACGCCAAATTGTGTGCCCATTGTCACGAGGTAGTGTTGGACCAAAAACCTTGGAGCGAATCACAGAATGGATGCCATCAGCTCCTATGACCAAAGGGGCCTGCTCCCCAGATTAACATAACACGAACTGTCATTCTTTTATTCTAATTATAGCTAACAATAAAGGATAGACTGTGAAACTACATTGCCAAGAATGCATTAACTCAATTCACAAGTAGAACTCAATTCATATGTAGAATAAGTACAGTTGAAAGGGGGGCCTTCATCTGCAATGTGATAACATTTTTACCTTTACACTAGCATGCTCATCATCCCTTATAAACTGTGCAGTTGCACCATCCTCATCCTCCTATGCACCTACCAAGCTCCCTTGGTTAAAAGTGGGTGCAGGCTTTTGAACTTGAAAGTTCAATCAGACTTATACCAGAACCAATTTATGCAAACATCTATAAAGGAAATTGAAGGAGCAATTGAAGAAAACGTTATGTGCCAGACAAGAAACAAACATCAAAAACATATGGAGACAGAATATCATTGTGGGGCATCTGTGAAAACATGGAAAAGATTTACCTGCAAAACATCCAAACACTCATAGCCCATGTGCTTGCAATCATCATCTAGAGCTTTCGAAAGTATATTCAGTAGACATTGCCAAAGACTGTGGATCATTGATTGCCCATACCTCTCCTCCATGTGTTGACTTAGATCCCATGATGTTAGTTGCTCTCCAGTCTTTGGATCAACAACCAGTGGAGGTATGTTCACTATGCCTCCCTCCCGTATCTGCAGCTTTGGAACCAAATCACTTAGCACTCTAGATGATTGCAATGTCAGTCAAGAATTTGCAGATGTCTTAACTGATGAACATTGAATGAGGGGTCATGTGCAGCAACCCGACATCTCTTTGTTTGAAAAACTCTACCTGTGCCCATTATTTCTGGGTCAGCCTTGTTGAGGGCTCGGCAACCATTCGGGGACAACGATATGATTGTGCCCTCTCCCCCTGATACTCTAGTGTTCAGCTCATAGACCTGCCACACCACATGCCTACCTCAGAACTCCCATATGGCTTACCATTCACATAAGCCACATGCAACAGAGATAGATGACATTGAGAAGAATTGAATATCTAGAATCAGACGCTCTGTTGAAGTGTGCATTTCAAGGAATTGCTTAAGGTTGCCCATCAGCCAACATCATGCACATGAAACCTCCTAAACCTGACCACCATCCTACAATTTCAGCAAAACCAATTGCTAACAGTTTGTAAGCAAGCAATGCATTTTGTAAAAAGCTAACAGGGTAGGACAAATGCTCACAAATGTCAGTAACTAAGACATAGACGACACCTTGCACATGCTTCTGTTGATGGCATGTGATCCACAACATCATAGAACACACTCCAACCATATAATAGTACAACAAATTCCTCATAACCAATAACACCGATTGAGAACAATTGAGTTTTGTTTCAAATATGGAGTTTTGTTTCAAATACCGAATTCTTTTGGTCATCCACGATTACATTTTGAAGATGATGACAAAGCAAAGTTTTTCGTTTTCTTATCAAATGATCCAAAGTACATGTGACAACAATAATACGGATTGTATCATTGTCCTAGAAAGTAATCATGTTAGTATCCCAATCTTGTGCAGCTTTGGCATCTCAGAACCAAAGTCTTTCTAACAATATAGAATAAATAAGGTCTATGACACTATTGGCCACAATCGGTAGCATAACATAAAATGAAATATTACATATCAATATTTTAAGGTTTCTTTGGCAGAGGATAGGATAGACTTTAACTTAGTTTTGGACATAGAATTGTAAGAAAAACCATTTTCAAAATTGTAATTATCAATTTTTGTAGTATCAAATTTGGTTACAAGTGTAAAAATTTTAAAACCAGAAAATTAGCTTATTAGACTATCTTTGATAAGGATTTTTGGATAGAATTTACTGAAGTCTTAGAGAAATTTTTAGGATTTCACTGATTTTTGGGGTAATCCACTGTTTATGACCCCTTCAAAGGATTTCTATAAGGAAGCTTGTGTAACTTTTTTTTGGGTAACAATCTTTCAATTTTACAGAATTCTTTTATCATTCCTTATTTTTTTTTTTTGTCCAAATGTATGTCTTTGTCCTTCTTTTTTGAAGTTGTATTTTTTTGCAAGTTTGAAGTTTTTGCATGATAGAAACATGTAGTTTATTTGTACTACCAATTTCTCTTTTTTTTTTTACTATTTTTTTATTTAATGTTGCAAAATTGAAATGTTCATTTTATATTCTTATTTCATTTAAATTTTAAAAACTCAAAATTTCATTGGGTGGCCTTAACATTTTTTATCAAATCTACATGTTTGGTGATTGTATCAGCCATTCAAAGGTTGTAAGGTGCAAGATTAGGTTTTGGTAGTCCTAATTTAATCCTTAATTCTTTTGAAATATTGTGGATCTTCCATCAATTAACACATCCTCAACAATGTCTTGTACTAGGATGATTACCATGCGATTATCAACTACTACAACATTAATAACAAGAGGGGTTGATGTAATGGGAATATTTAGTTGAACAGAATTAGGTACTACCATAGAAACTTTAGTTATTGTGACTGGTTTTGGTTTTCTTGATAGAAATTTTTTTTATATCAAGACTATTTGCATTAGTTGCCTAAGCTCAATGTATATTTAATGTTGAAAACATGTTTACCAATATCAGTTGGTATATCCTCCAGAGTTTGAACTATTTTGGAAACATCAATTGTCTGTGGTGCTTCAATTGTTGGTATCATTAGTGGGACATGAATCACATGTAGTCCTACCCAACTATTTCTAAGTGGTGCAATGTCAACTTGTTTTGAATTCATCTTTTTGATGGTATGTTGCATTTGTTATATGGTACTAGCAAATTCATTCCTCAACCATTCTTCTTCCTTCCAATATGTTATTCCTTTAAACTTTAGAGGTTCTTTGTCCTTCAAAACTTTTTGTTATGGTATTAATTTATTTCAAGTTGTTATAATAACAACCATGTTGTTAGCAACATTTTATGTTGATGTATATATTTTTTGTCATAGTGGCCTTTGCTTTGTTTTTAAATTAATGATTGTACTATTATTTTGTATGGACATTCCCAAAACCAATGATCTTGATTACAAAAGCTACAAGGAAATTTGGATTGTTGTTGAGATGGCTTGCTTAGTTGTGACAAAATCACCACAACTATAATCATTGATTCTATAGTATAATATTTCTTGGGTTCCTTGCAATATTCCATTGTATGATCGTTCAATTGCATCTAGTGCAATATCATGGTGGTTTAGTTGTGGCAATAGTGGTCATACCACTATGGGTACTCCTTGCTCAAAGAAAACATTGTATCCTTTAGGTCCATTTTTCATAAATCAAGGAAACTTTTTTATGTTTGATAAGGGTATTTTATTTCATATTAGCAATTGTTAGTCTTAAATGGGGAAATAATCTAGCATGAAAAATAGTGGTAAAATACATATCAATAGCCTTGATTATATGTAATCGGTTTGCTAAATGCAAAACCCATTCATAATATTCTTCCACTTGTCCTTTTCTCCTTTTGCTTCATATCCCTCAATTTCATGTAAATATATTCATGTGTCTACTCCCTTCAATATCATTTACAAAATTCTTGACGTATTTCTATAGAGGTAGATCAAAGATGATCTTTCACAAAGTTCACACCCCATTTAGAAATGGTGTTTTTTAATGTGTTTCAAAACATATGAACAATGTGATAATCTTTCATTTCTTCATTGGTTGTAATGATACATTAGAAGACTTCAATATGAACATCAGGATTTGTATCCTTTTTGTATAATGAATAACATAGTTTTTTTTAATTTTTAGTGTTTAGTTGAATTGGAAGCACATGGTACCAAGGTAGATAATATGGGTTCCACTTGGGTTTTGGCCATCCAAGTATGCCATTTAGATTACTTGTAGGGGCTAATCTTGGTACTAATCCAACTAGATGTTAATTGGGAGGTAGACCACTTGTTAGATCTTTCCTTAAACTTTCATTACCATCTCCATCAAGTCGACACCAAGGCAAAGTTATTGATGTCCTTTAAGTATTATTTTGTATTTGATTCATTTTTTATGGTGTAGTATCCACTGATATGGTCACTTTGTTGGGTAACATTGGTTCCACTACACGAACTAATTTTAATAACTAATATGGTACTTGATATTACAATGGTTGAGTTAATATTGTTGTAGTTATTGCCAAAGTTACTCACGACACATGAACTTGCAACATAATACAAGATGGAGTTTCCCACATAGTTCACAAAATAGGTAGCATAAGCAATGCATCTATTCGATATTCCATTGACATTATGTTTCCAATTAGTGGTAATATAATCAACACAACATTAAGTACAATGTTCCTAAGATAAAATGTGGAAATAACAAGTTGAGATCCAACCTCTTGTTTAGGCATTTAAATTGTATCTTGTTCCACAAAAAATTCTTTGATCAACATTTGTTGAAGTTGCACATCTACACGAAGGCAATTCTTAAACGCGTGTCATGTTTCACTACAATAACAACAATTGTTCAAATTATGATTGATGGTTTTTGTCACAAAATTTGGCCATTGAACACCATCCCAAACCAAACTATATATGTATCCAATTAACTCCTAAACATAGTTAAATGTGTTTTAACCATCATAGGTTTTGCATTCTGAATTGGTAGAAATGGGCTTAAAAACTTTGTTGCATTTGAATAGTCCATAAAACTCATTCATCAACAAAAAAAAATTTAATTTTTTACTTGTCGATATGATGATATTTTCAATTTTTCAAATCTTTGATATTGATGCATGGGTGTCAAAGACTACCAACATAAAGAAATTGAAATCCTTTATGTTTCAACATCAGGTTACACATGATCAAATCTTTAATTCATAACTTTTGTACATCCAAATTAAGCTTCTTCACCCATATGCATTGATCTCCCAAAGTCTTCAGCCATTCCCATAACCACATTGACACAAATAGAAGGTCCAATATCTGATTATATTCTTTTTTTGAAATTATTGGCAACCTTTTTAGACTATTAATTTCATGACTACTTTGGTTCAACACATTATAGTCCTAAAAATTATTGCTTAGAAATTTCATCATCTCCATCTTGTGTCTATGACCTCTAAACATTCATTTCCATTAACAAATTAACAACTTTTAATGTTGTAAATCAATTTTGCAATTGTTCACTATGCATTTTACATGCATTATACGATGTTTGTTTTTTGAATTTTGTATGCTATGAATTTTTATAATGATTATTGGTGACATTTTGCAATAATGAATACTTCAATTTATAACATTTTTTCTGTTATATCATATATTTCATAATTATAACAAACATTTTTTTCATTTAACACTAGTCATATTCCAATCCTTCAAATTGTTCATTAACCACAAAAAAATCAACTAATCATAATCTCACAAATCAATCCAAGATACATACATTTCCTAAATTCAAAATATCTTTGTTACTGAAACGAAAATCTCACACTTTTGAATCCTAAAATGGTCACCAAATGGGAATGGGATATTTTATTATTTTCATTTTTCTTATTATTTTTCACAATATTTTTACATTTTGGTGTAGTTCTACATCACAAACTTACCAAGCTTCATAGGTTTGTACAAATTTTATTTAAAATTCAATTTTCGTAGGTTCATACAAAAATTGCATGAATTCCATGTTATGGTTAATATGAAAAAATATTTGTATGTATTCAAATTTTAAATATTCAAACGGATATTCCTAGGACTTTGCAAAATGCATTCATTAAACACAACAACACAAGATATGCATGATGGTATGGAACATAAACGAAAGTTCATGTTTTATATTGGACTTGTCTCCACTTATGGTTAGAAATCAAAACAACTACAAAACACCTATGGTTAGAATGTCTATAAGAGTTTGTTGCCACATGAGTTCCAAGATCTCACAACTATTAAATCATTTTCAAATATCATTGTCATGCCTATTTTTTCTAGTGGGACATAATATTGTTCATCCTTAGCAATGTTCACAACATGTTATAGATCATAATAGAATTTACAACTCATGACTTTAATAACACATCATAAGAGTTTTGAGGGTGGCTTCCAAGTTCTAGCAATGAACAATGATTGACGAAGGAAATACAATGTAATGTCCTACACATGTAAAAAAGACTTTTCAACATCAAAGACCTATTTATTTCAACCCACTTTCCTTCAAATCATAGCCACTTGGTTTTCATGCCTTCTTTGAGGCTAAAACCTTTGTTCAACAACATGAAGCCTCACTTCAAGAGCAATTAGTGCAAGGAATTGAGTTTGATTTCTTTGTTGAACATAACTATGACCTTTACAATTCTAAACCCAAAGTTACAAGTTGTAGAGATGAGGAAGATGTTTACATCTATCATTCTATGTAGTTATAAATGATGAAAGTAGCCCAATGGATTTAGATCTTGAACCTTCAACAATATTTAAAGGTTTTATTTTCATTTAAAGGACTTTAGTTGGCAAATATAGTGTCTTTTCCAATTATACCAAAAGTTTGAGCATTCCACATGTACACTACCATGAGACTAACATGTTAATATATTTGGATATGTTAAAGAATATTTGAAATTATTATTTTTACATGGCAATATATTTAATTTTGTTAAAATTAATTTTTCCATGCTTGAAAAACATGTCAAAAAATATTCCTCTAATGTGGATGGAATATATTATAAAACATTCCATCTTATTCACACCCCTATGTTCATGCTATTTTGCTCACAAACTAACATTCCTATGTTTATAAGGTCCAAGGTTTATTTTGGCACCAATAAACAAACTTGTAGATGGGGGGAATTGTGCAAATGAATTTTTTTTTTCCATGTTTTGCTTCATGGTCATTCAATGCTAGAAATGAATCTTTTTGTGAATTATTTAGGAATTTCAAGGGTTCCAAACAATCCAAACATGCATTAGTTTAATATAGTTGTTAGATCTTTGTTGCATTCATGTACATGCAAGTTCAAAAGGTCATTGTCAAGGCCATTCAATTTGCCAAAAGCATGTTCATCTGATGAGGTTACAACCATCAATAATGGTTCATGGATATGTATTCATGCTTGTACTTGGGGTGAAAACACACTTCAAAGCAACCAACTTAGGCAAGAAAAATGTATTTTTTTGGGGTAAACTTTGTATTATTTTGGGGGCAACTTTTATTTTCAATCTAATGTTTTGAAAAATACATAAAATAAATTTATAACACAAGGCCTTTAACACAATTTCTTGTTACCTTTCAAAAGAATATATTTTCAAAAAAATTATTATTATTCACACATTTATGTTTGTTTTAATGAAAAACCTTATTTAGATTTTTTTTGTGAAATCACATGAATGGAACTTGTCATGTGGAGTTGAAATGGTACAATTGACACATATTCAATATATATTTTGTGGAATTTGTTTAAATCATAAAACAACTTAAAGTCATTCATACCAACTTTGCCAATTAGGTTGTTTTAATTGAAATAATTGTGAATGAATTTATGTGAAGATCAAAATTTCCCATTTAAGTCTAGGATTTATGTTAGAGAGTTTTACAAGGTGTTGGTGATCACATGGCCAAAGGTCATGGACATGATAACTAACCTTAAAAAATTTGAAACAATTTTTAAATTAATGAATTGATTTATTTTGTCTTTTCATTCCACCAACAATTTTGTGGCATGGATGGATTAGACCTACAATGCATGAATATTTCATAATTTAGCATGATAGGTAGGCCTTCATTAAAAAAAGGATCTACTTTTCGGATTTACTATTGTAACATTGTAAAGGATTTCATTATTATCGATAAAACGTGGCTAATTGAAATAAATGTAGTTGGATTGATGAAATAACATGAGGTTCTGGTCTCATTGCACCATGTATATGAATGTGATTCTTAGTTGCTTCATTTTTTGTCTTGATTTTTAGTAGATCTAGATATGATAATTTCCATTTTTAATCCATCTCAAAAAAAAGTAATTGGTGTATTTTTGTACTACTAATAGGTTTTAATGGTCATTGGTGACATCATAGAAAAGTTCAAAAATGTTTAATAGGATGCAAAAAATAAGACTAAAAGGGATAGACCTAAAGATAGGGACCGAGATTGAATAGCGAGGAATTAAAATAGAGAACCAAACATAGAAATGTAATAAACCAATAGACTTAAAGACAAGGATAGAGATGACAATGAAGGATTAAAACAAAAAGGAACATACACATAAAAGTAATAAACATGCATACTTGAAAACAAGGACATAGATGGGTAATGAAAGATCAAGGCAATAGGAACATGCATAAAAAGATAATAGATAGACAAAATTGAAGATAGGGACAAAGATGGGTAGTGAGGGATTAAGGTAAATAAGAACACACATAGAAAAACAAGAAAATAGACAAACTTGAAGATAGGTACAAAGATGAGTGGTGAAGGCTTAAGGCAAAAAGGAACATACATAAAAAGGCAACAAAAAAACAAACAAGTGAAAATAGGGACACGAATGGAAGTGAAGGATTAAAGTAGAAAGGAACACACATAGACATACTTGAAGATAGGGACAAAAATGGGTAGTGAAGGATTAAAGCAAAAAAGAACATACATAGCAGGTGAACAAACAAATGAACTTGCAATAGATGGATAGATAGGCAACAAAGAGATAGAAAGGTAGAAGTATAGGAAGAAATAAAAAGATGGAAGAATGCAAATGGAAAGACAATGAAAACCAAAAACATAAAGAGGAATTGTGGCAGATACAAAATTGAAATAAAGACATAGAAAGGGAAATGGACATAAATGAATTTGAAATAGAAACACATAGGGATTGAGGTAGAAATAGGATCGAAACAAAAGAACATGGACAATTTTTTTTAAAATTTCAACATTCCAAAAAGGGAAATCAAATTTGAAATCATGTCTAATTTGCATTATAGAATTCATGATTATTTTCAACATCATAGTGGTAGGTTTGAGAGTGGGTTCATGTGGATGTTTGGGTGTGTTTATATGAGGTATGGATGTTTTTTATTATGTTGGGGTGGAAAGTTTCGACACATAAAAAATTTCTTGAATACACATGTGGCGAAGGCACCACATATTAATGTAATCACATGAAGGAGATCTTGAATTTGGGTGCCCCAACCATGCTATCAAAACCAATGTCAATGATATGCAATTTTGTATCACATGGAACTATAATAATAAAAAGTCTATATAATTGACTTTCATCCCACCAATATTTAACATTGTGGAAAGTTTTTTTTTAACCTCACCACACATTAATCAAAATGTTTTGATCAACATCATCACCCCTTGGCCTTTATCCTTATCGTTACAAACCTTGCAAGTAGTTCAAGTTTTAAAACATACCAATTGAACATCACCCACATAAATCATATCCCCATAAATATGGATAACAATTATCATGTTGGGAATTTTTTTATTTTCATTCTTTCAAAACAATTTTGTTTCACCCAAATCATTGTATATGAGAAGCATTAACTAACTAACCCCAACTAGTAGGTGTCCTTGGAATTGACATTGTAAGGTTATTTGAACTGCATTGAGATGTGTCTTATGCATAAGCTCAAGAGCCTATCCATCATGTACAAGCTTATATACATGTATGAGTTCACCATGTTAGACTATTTATTGGGTGTAAATTGAAAATCCTAGGTTATGGCAACAAAAACAACAATATATGGCTCCTTGTTATCATGTGGAGATTGACCATATATAGCTAAATGATATTTCATTTTCAAGTGCATTCCAAGATATAATTTAAGATGACCTATCAAGTATAGATCTAAAACCCATTTCTTGGAGTTAGGTTTTAGGCATGTTTGTATTGAATTCATTGGGGAGGGGATTTTGATTATGTTCACCATTACTATTTTCCTAATCACTAGTGTCCATTTTTCGTTACCCTAACCACCTCCAGCACAATCATATTCATTCATGTTGTTTACATACAACAAAAATACCTAACATTGGCAAAAATAGTTTAAAACCCTAGGCTATTATTAATTATGTTAGGTTATTCCAACCTAATTTTTTTGGCTATTCCACTTTAGGCTATCATAGGATATTCTCAACTATTTTATGCCAATTCATTATAAGTTAATGAAGGCATTTTTTAATTCACATTGAATGAAATCACATTTATAAAGACTATAAGTCAATTTAAATAGTTTTTAAAATTTTAAAATTTATTCATTGCATGTTACTTTAAGTTATTTTTTTAAAAAATAATTTCATTATTTATAAATTATAATTTTCTTAAATAAATTATTGAATAAACTTCAAAAGATTATGTTTTCATTTGTAACACTTTGAAAAAAATGTTGTTAAAATTTGAATTTCTTAAAAAAATTCATGTCAAACATAATAAAATTAATTTTTTTCATATATGTTATTAAAATCTTCATGAAGTGATTCATGGTGGTTAAGACCTTGGTGCATTTCCATGAGGCTTTTGGTTCAAACCTTAACGGATGTGTGCATTAATGTATATAATGTATATACACTGATTCATCATGTACAAATGTAGTATACAAACATGTACATATGGTGGTAGTGAATGATGCGAAAACATTTGTTGACAAAACCCAATACATGTATTATATATATATATATATATATATATATTCACCTAACATGTATATTTGTCATGATATGCTTTGAAAAATATTCAATTTATGACTACACAACTTGAAAAGAAAATAAGTTGTATGATGATGTGGCACTTTAGTCCATGTCATATCACTTTAGACCTCATAACATACATGTTAAATTTTTTAAATTAGAAATTACTTAATGCAACATGTGATTGTCTAAAATGATTAAAAATAATCTCACTAAAAATGTTTTAATCAACTAGTATGTTTTCATTAAAACCATATAAGTTGCATATTACTAAAATTATATTTAATTTCATTAATAACCTAATGAATTTGGGTAAATGAAATACCCATAATTCCTCTTATCTTACTGCTAGAGATGTGAACATCAAATTTCTTTACTACACAAGTGAATATAAATCCACATTGACAAGAGTTTGACAAGACTATGATGCATTCCCTCTAGACATCTTTGGAAATGAATGAAATGACTTACAATAAGATACTTAGATTATTCCATCAAAGGCTTGTAATAATCGAATTATAGTGGTGACTGTTATTACAAGTTGTGCTAGTTAATTATAGACTTCCACCTTTCACAATTGCCAGAATTGTTATAATGTCATTCCTCATAATAACTCCAATAATTAATAGTTTGATTTAAACTCAACTCCAAAAATGTCATATTGTTCAAAAAATATCAAACTCATTACCACCTCATTTATTCCAGAACATCAAAACGTTGTTGAATGTTGATACCATATGTGTTCAAATAATTTTATTTATTTATTGGCCACAACATTATGATAGATTTATTGAATATCAAAACCTAATGGTTGTTGTAGGCAACCGATGTTTGGATAATGTCACTTCTAAGAAGTTCATGTAACAATTTGATTTGTTTATGAGATTTCATCTAGTGGAAAAGACGCATGTTTTTTGAATGGCACTATATAGTGGTCATAAGTCACCTCCACTATAAGGTCCCTTAAACCCCCTAAATTACAAAATTTTATTGTTAATCTAAATAATTTCCTAACAATATAATATGTGTAAAAAAAATTGCTATTGGGAGTTGCAACAAATTTTATCATAATAACTTTTGACCATTAGATTTTATTTTTTTATTCATGTCACATTCTATTCAAAACAAGATCCTACATGTGATGGCATGTGTCAAGTTTTACAAATGAAATCTATATGTCATTTAGATTTAGTTCTTAGGTAGTTATTAAAGTATGTCTTCACAACAATTTTGTTGAAGTGTAATTGTTTAATTTTTTTTGAAAGGTTTGTGTTGTAAGGATGAATTATTGTTTTTTCTCTTGTTTCCTCATCATTTGGACATACTTTAAGATTTTTTTAAGAAAATCTTCAATAATGCAAGTAGTTTGAAGACTCCACATGTACACTACAACATGGCTTATATTTAAGATGTTTGCATCTATTAGGGAATATTTGAATATCTCATTGATGTGGTGATATTTTGGAACATTCTAAAGAATATTCAATCCACATCCTCTAAACATGTCAAAGAATATTCCCTTTGACATTAAATATGGAATATTCTTCCTAGTTCAAGTGCATGCTCACATGCTCACCAAATAACATTCTTGTCATTTTGATTGGTTATGCTAATAGTTAAATGGGGAACTTGATATATTGATTAGTCAAAAGTGCCACCCTAGGCTTGGTAAAAATGACCATTTACTTACATTGGACAATGTTAAAAACATTTTGTCCAAAAAAACTAAATGGTCTTTTTTATGGTTGTCATTTTTGTGTCCTTTTTTACCAAATTTTCCAATCAATTAAATGTTGATTTGTTGTAATGATTATTGTAGGATGCATAATTTGAAAGTTCAAATGAAAAGTGGTGAAATGGGTTAGAATATCTTGCAACAAGCCTATGGATGCATTGGGTTTTAATCTTAATAGCGGTGTGCCCATTAATGATGAGGTGGACTCGGGGATTCAAATGATAGGTGTTCTTAATGATGCATGGCAAGCATGTGGGGTAGCCATGGAAAAATCTTTACAAAAAGGCATAAATGTCAATTGGTAAAATTTATTTAGTTTTTTTAATGAGATGGAACATGGGGCTAAAGGGGCTTGCATTGTGACACAAATGAAGATGTACCAAACCGATAAACAATCCACATTTTTAAAAAGTTGGTGGCATAATCATAGGTTTATTTATATGAAGGTTGTAACTTAGTAGGTTAATAGATATGTTGATGTTATTAAACACTTGTAGAACACATCGAGGCACAAATGGGTTTATGGATGAATTATTTCTTTTGTTACGCAATTTAGTTTTTCCAAAACTTAACAACTTGCTTAAATCATATTATGAAGGAAAGACCTTGATATATCACCTAGTTGGACATTGATATAAACAAATCCATGCATGTGAAAATGAGTGTGTGTGATATTGCCATTGGAACATAATTTAACAAACAATGTTTGGTTTGTGGCAAGTCATGATATGTTTTGGGACATATCAATGTGCCGAAGAAAGTGTTGAAGCATTTCTCAATAATTTTTAGGTTGAAACAAATGTTAACATGTCCTAACATTTCAAAATTAATGTGGTGGTGCCATGACAAAAAAAATTGGGATGGATTTGTTTATCATGTGGTTCATTCAAAAGCTTGGGCTCATATTGATTCGAAATGATCTAAATTTGCACCAAAGAATGAAAGCATGTTAAGCCCCCCAAAATTGTAATCACAAGTATGATATTTTTACAATTAATTCTTTTGGTAATGTATGGACATCACATCTTGGATTTTTTTGTTTGTTTGAAGTATATTTGATAAAATTTTAAATTAATCTAATGAATTATTTCTCAAAATCCAACAAACAATAAAAAAAGCTTGAGCATATGGAATATATTTTTGACAAAATAATACTCATCTCAAAGTTCAAAAACAGTGTATATATATTTCAAAACTAAGGTTGTGAGTGGAATTCTTGGGTGAATTTTTTTTTATGGCATATGATATTGATATATATATCACAAAAATCTAGGACCATTTTAAAATTTAAGTTTTTGGATGAAATTTCGTTCAAAAAATGCATTTTTTTTGCATTTTTGATCAATAAATGCATAATGATCTTTTCTTTTAAGGAAAAAAACCACTACCATGTGAAAGAAAAAAGAGATTTTATAGATGGCATTGCATAATTGTTTTGTTTTCTTTTGTAATGTTTAGTAATGTTTCATGAACCACAAACATGTAGCCCTACTTCCATAAACAAACTATAAATTATATATTTTATGTACATTATATGTATCTAATCCTCTTCATTTAACTATAGGATCAAGATTAATTTTTCTTCAAAGTGAACTTTGCATTTAAAAATGTTGTCATGTAAATTTTAAAGTTTTTTTCTTATATTTAGGATAGCCAGAGGATGTCATCAAGTGGTTGTGACCCAATCATCCATTTCATTCAAGTGTTCGTGAGTTCAATGGGAAGTTTGAAAGATGGTTAGCCCAATTGGTCATGACAAAGTGCAAACTATTAGAGCATGCCTTTTCATATGAAACCTATAAGTTGTATGACATAAACAAGGAGGACAACGCATGCATAAAGTTGGGAGTGAAACCAAAAAAATGTTTTATTTCAGTTGCCAAAATGGAAGGTTGGTGATCTAATTGCCTCCTATTGATTGGGTTCACTTTTGAGAAGTCCATGAATTTTCAGTTTTTTTTTACTACCATAAAAATAATTTTAAACAACATATAATTTTGGGTAATCATATATAGTTGTTAATTTTGCAAAATGAAAATTAGTGTTCATCATTTGCACTTTGCCTTAAAATACTTGCCCATTTTCTACAAGAACAAAATGTTCCTAAACATTTTGTTCTTGTAATCTTTGAAAACATTTCTTACATATTTTTATCATAATTGATGGTCCTAACATTTAGTCCCAATGAGGTGATGTTCATATCTAATTTGAGAACCCTCAAATGCCATATTTGTTACTTATTTGACAAAGCAAAGTCCAAGCCTTGTTTGGAAGCTTTGTGAGTATGGTACTATAATCTCAAGCACATAATTACTATACTTACTTTTATTTTGGGTCGGGATTGAAGTTATTGTAACCCCATTACATGATTTAAATGCTTAGCATATTAATACCATATGGAGTTATTTTGGAAGGTTTTTATGTCTTGGTTTGTAAGTCTGATCTAATGTTGGGAAGTTTTTAGGTTTTTAAAGACTCATTAGGTTTGGGTTATAAAGAGTTTATAAGACCTTCCTTGGGTATTTAATTTTTAAAAATAATGTTCAACCAAGTTTAAAGTGTTGGGTTTTACACATTTTAGACATGCTAGTATCCAAAGGTGGCTTCCACATACTTGTTTTCAAACTTGTAATTTTTATTTTTAAATATTGAAAAAATATACAAAATGTGGAAAAGTGAAAAAAAATCCATAATTTTATGTCCATAATTTCATCTTGTTCAAATGAACTTTTAGACTCTTCTAACTCATTTTCAAAATCAATTAACTCCGCCAAATTAAAAGGAGGTCTACAACCATCTTTATGATCAAGTAGCCATTTTTTGTCAACAAAAATCAGATTTCTAAATTATTTTATTATAAATGACATTTTTTTAGGTTTGCAAGTATGCCCACTAAAGAAAAAATCCTTTCAATTTCATTTTGTGATCCTCTAATGCCTAAGATTTGGGGCCAAAAAAAGTAGAAAACATGGCTTCATATTTTCCTCACCATTGAAAAGGATTCTTGATTTCTTTGGGATCCATTTAGTAGCATCTAAAAACCAGCAACTCCCTAGTGACAAGATTTTTCACTTGTTCACTTGTGTTAATAATTTGTTCAAAAATATCCTAATTGGAATCCTCATTAAGACCAATCCCAAATTCATAATTAATCAAATTGATTTGAGCTAGTGAATTTGTAATTTCTTCCATGAATTGTAAACATAGTAATGGCAAACTATAGTGCATAAAAAAACAAACAATGGTTATTAGATTGGTTCAAAACATAAGCATTCACAATAGCAGATCCATAATTATTTGAAAATTGTGCAATGCAAAAAAAGGTGGCATTTTGCCACTAATTTTAACAATATTTTGTTTGATGTAACAAAGGATAATAACATCCTTGAATTATCAATCTTCTCAAACATAATGATTTTTCTTGCAAAATTACAAAAAACATTTAATCATGTTATGTCAACATATGCAACTAGTTTAAGATTTAATAAAACAGAAGGAAAACAATTAGGTTGTAAAAAATAATTAAAAGTTCACCTTCTAGTCTTCATTAAAACATTTAATTTTCTTAAGTGAAATTTAAAATCTAAACAAGCCTTGTTCATGTCTTCCTTGAATCCCCAAAAAACAAAGCTAACTTAACATTCCTACAAATCTAATTAAGCAATTTTGATGGAAACAAATATGAAATTTCTACAAACCTTTTTGTCAATAATAACATATTGATATGCCTTGGAAAAAATGGTCAAAACAAGTACCTTGAAAACTTTCTTCCAAACTTAGGACTTCACATTTCATAATAAATTTTAATGTAGTTGTCATAGTATTCAAGTTTGACCATTTATTTTTGACATATGCAATGGTTTTTCTTCTCAACCCATATTGATCAAGTAATTCTATCAACTTGTTAACTAAAGTTTGATCAATTGTTTTTGTTGCCTCTAATAGAGTAGTTATTGGTTTAGGCCACTATAAATAAAATCCCATAAACTTAATAAGAAAATATACCATGTATCCCTTTAGACATCCATAAATCAAAGCTGTAGTTGCAAAAATACAATCTATTAATTTTGCCAAATATATAATCTTATTTCGTTTTCTTCACCAAATTAGGCAATATTTTTTATAGAATTATTTTTTAGAAGGGAATACAATATAAGGACATAAATGTAAAACAAAATATTTTAACCAAGCCTTTTTAATAAACTACAAAAGCAAGTGATTTCTCACAATCAAAAGACTAAGGTCTTGCAAAAACCTATGTGTTGCACATCATCTTTTTTTTTTTTTTAAATTAAAAGCAAAAAAACTAAATATTATAATGCCCAAAACATTAAGCCTTTTTTTTGTTAATTGTCTTTCAACAAGACCTTTTATTTGATTATTGACATCCTCTTTAAATTTTTTTGGCAATTATGGCATGATCTACATCCACATGGTTTTTCAAACCAATTAGTTCAACATAGGTTTTATAATATGTTATTTTTTAAAAAAATCTTTAGTGCTTGGATTAAGATATCATAACAACGAATGCATCTCATGACTTGAGGACTTCCCCCTTCAACATCTTTCCCATCATCAACACAATAGAATGCCCAACATAATGCATTTCTATTATGTCCTCTCCATATTTTCCTTCGAGAATGTAGTTTTTGAAGATTTATTTACATGTTTTATTCATTTATTTTTTGAAGACTTTCATTTATTTTTTAATGTTCCCACAATTTTCTTTTTGATATTCATTTCATTACCATTTAGTTCCATTTTCAATGGACACTATATTTCATTTTGAATGTGCTCCATTTTCCACTATAAAATTACCCAAAATACCTAAAATTGAGGGAAAAAAATTAAAAATTATATTTTTTGCCAAAATAATGGGTTTAGTTTGTAGTTACCTCAATTATGTTATGAAAATAAAATGAAATCATTTACAAACATTTACAATTATGAAATAGTTACTCACTTTTCTCCCTTCTTTTCGTTATCCAAAAAGGTGTAAGATACAAAAGAATATGAACTAGTACTTTTTGTGAATAAATGTATGTTTGAATAGGTGTGTTTGTTGGCCTTGCACATAATAAACCTAAAAAAAACTCAAATTTGTTTTTTACAAATACCTTGAAACTTGAAATAAAGCATCTTGAAATTGAATGGAACTTTTTTTTAAAAACCCAAAACTTACCTAAAAATTAAAGTTGAAAAAGCCTTTAGCTCTCCCATACCTACACAAAGCAAAAGAGAGGAAGTACAAATTTGAAAAGCAAAACAAAACTAAGAGAGGCACTAGGGAGCAAAAGAGAGAAAACAACAAAACCAAGAGAAGAACAAGGATCAACAAAGAGGTACCTTAAGGTGTTGAGAAGTAACATAACCAAGAGAAGTGTTGATGAGTGATAAAACTAAGAGAGGCACTAACAAGTAAATGAACAACAATAGCAAAATCAAGAGAGGCATCAATGAGCAAAGGAGCAAGAGAAAAAGAAAAAGAACTAGGAGAAATGTCAATGAACAAATGAATGAAAACAACATAACTAGAAGCAAAGGAACAAGATTAATAGAACTAGGAAAGGCACCAACAAACAAAGGAACAAGAACAATAAAACCAAAAAAGGAAAATCAAGAGAAGCATCAATAAGTAAAAGAATAAGAGTAGGAGACAAGGGGAAACATTATCAAGTAAGGAACAAGAACAACATAACCAAAAGAAAAGTTGACAAGGAAAGGAGCAACAAAACTAGGATATGCACCAATGAACATTGAAAGAACAAAAGCAATAGAACTAAAAGTAAACGAGCAAAAATGGGAGAACCAAAAGAAGTGCAAATAAACAAAAGAGCAAAGTGACAAAACCAAGATAGGCAAATTAGGATAGGGTGCCAACAAGCAAATGAATAAGACCGGTAGAACCAAAAGAGGTGCCAACGAACAAAAGAGCAAAACCAAAACCAAAAACCAAAGTTGTAAAAAAAGTTATTATACCCAAAGGAAGAGGAATTTTTTAATTACAATATGAAAGGCATCCACTTTCCAACCATGCCTCCTAAACCCTCTACCTAATTTTAAATCTTGCCTACCACCTGAAGATTATTGAATGTTTTAGAATAAGTATTGGGCATAATTAATTTTTGAACCCTAGTGTTTTTTTTTAAAGGAAAAGGTTTCAAGTGGTTCTCAAACTAATGAGAATTAGTGAATGTGTTTCAAGCATGGTTAGTTCCTATAATTCTATTATGATTTTTAATAACATTTTCAATGGATTTTTGTCCTAATGGGCAATGCCAATCATGGGGTGATGTTTCAAATCCAATAAGCTTTGTGTTGCAAGCCTTTTTTGTTGCCTAAATAAAACAAAACTCTAGGTTTGTTTTCTAAATGTCACATAATATGGCATTATGGTTTTAGATCACCCATTTGTTAAACATTAGGAAAAAGTGCCCTTTTTAACCAATTTTTTTTTACTACATGTCATTTTCAACTATGTTGTAGTTACAAAAAAATTAATATTTCAAAAAATTAATAATAATTATCAATAAGTTTATATGCCTATTAATTTGGTGAATAATTGAAAACAACCCTTAACTAGGCAAACACCTCCATAATAATATTGGCATCAACAAACCTACCAATTGATTTATTTTTTAAATGTCAATTAGGAAAAATAATGTTACTAAATGTCATGGCATTAATGCCAAAATGAGTTGCAATACATTGACCCAAATCACTATGGGACCTTAAAAATGAAGTGCGTTCAATTCACTTTTATCAATTTCTTTTCATGTTTTTGCTTTAAATACCTTATGTTATTGTACATTAGGTTACATTTTAGGCTATTCTTGACTATTTTAAGTTATTTTACTTAAGGCTACTTTAGGTTATTATAAGTTATTTAAAATTATTTTTTACTATTTTAGGCTATTCCACCTTTGATTTTCTAAGTTATTTTACCTAAGTTATTTTCATGTTTTCACTTAATCTTGCCTACGTTGGATCACCCAAAAGTGGTTATTAAGGGTGCTTGGTTAAGAGTGTAAGTGTGTAATTTAAAGTGTGGAGCTTTTTGTGCACCCAACAAATTAAAGTGCACCCACGAGTTTTTTCAATTTGTTCAACACATTTTTTAACATGACCCCATGCACATTTATGACACCCACTTTAACACGTGGCAACAAGGTGGTGCCTATGTGGTGCTTACATGGCACTCACATGGTGTCAATGTAACATGTGTGGCAATATGTTCCCATGTTGAAGAACATATGTTTTCAAATGGGAACCCAAATTTTAAGGTTTTGGGAACACGTAGATGTAGAATTGAAAATACAAGTAGGATATTAGGTAACAAGAAATGGGCTGCAAGACTATAAGATTTATGAGACAATGTTATAGATTTTTATTCCATACTTTTTGAAGAACTCGTGACAACCTCTTGAAGATAATTCGTTGTCAATGTAGTCAACTAGCCAAAAATACATAATTTGGTTTTGAAGAAAATGTGACTATCTATTGGGATTACATAATGAGAAAAGAGAAGCACTCAACAACACAATCTGAAAGAAGTGGTTGGAAAATAATTTGGACCCAAAAAATGATGCACATGAAACATTTGTGTTTGTGTACAATTAAAATATAAATGCATTGGTGCAAAGCCTAACAACATGTAGCAAGGTGGACAAGCAAAACATGCCACCATATGTAGAATGGTCTTTCAAGAACATCAATGACGCACATGAAATGACACCACCATCTCCACAAAGGCCTTATAATCTAATGTTGATGACGAAGAGAAGACATGAATGTTGATGAAAGAACAAGGATCTTGTAACAAGTTCAACAACGAGATGCCAACAAGGGTGGAAAGTAGCTCACTTCAACACATTTGCAAAAGAAATTACTATCAATAAAATCTCAAAAGAATGAAAAAATTTCAATTTTTTCCCCGTAATTTTGAAAGGATTTGATCAGTGGAACTACATAATAAAGATTCATGTATTGGACATTAATGCATTATTTGATGTGCATGTCATTGAATATTGGGACAATTCCATACTATATTGAAATTTAAACCCATAATCTAGGATTATAAGTCAACATGAACTATTATAATAACCAAACATTTTTGGGGCATTTAAAATAGTCATATTTGGTATTTGTTATTTGCTCCAAAGGTTGGCGGTCTAGATTTTGTGTTAAAATTAAATGTAATGATAACAATTAAATGTGTGATAAGGTTGATAGGTTAAAGTGATGGAAAATGAAGATTGAAAATACCAAAACGGTTTCACTTGCTAGATGTTCATTGCAAATGGGTTGTGTGGAAGACTATTTTTTTTTGGTAGGCCAACAAAATAGAAAACTTTCATGGTATATAATTGATTAGGGTATGTATGGTATTCTTATGCATTATGTTTCTACAATTCATTGTTTCATCATCTTTCAAGAGATACAGACATGTACATTAGCTTGCAAGGAGGAATAAGAATTCAAGAAAAACACTTTTGCAATTTTCAATAGATCAATAATATTATATGAACGACCAAAACAAGATTTCCAAAGTTGGGTGGCTAGATTTGATGGTGTAAAGTTGTGTCTATAATTATAGGGTTTGAGATGATAATCAATGTCATTGTTATTCACATTTAACATTGCATATTTCACATAATGAATCGAGTTTGAAATTAAAAAATTGTAAACATGTTTGAATTTGTCAACAATTTATGTTTTCCAAAAAAATCATTTAAAAAATCATTTGAACATTTATAAAACATTTCAGTTTTATTGAATAAATATTTGAATCAATTACAAGATCATGTTTTTATTTACCTCATTTGAGCAAAAATTGAAATAATTTTTTTTGTCAATTTTGAGATTTCCTAATAGTTTCATCATCAACAAAATAAAACAAAATGTTACACATGTTTTATTATCAAAAGGTTGCATAGCTTGGTGGCAAAGGCATTGGGATGTCTCCATGAGATCTTGGGTTCAAATTTGGGCAAATTATGTATATGAATTTGGTATATTTGGTGATCTATAATGTACATGTACATTGTAAACCTATGGTCATAGGTTTGCCACTTTAGGGTTCACCTTTTGAAAGCTTTCAAAGGAGGGGTTTTTTCACCCCCCCTCGTGCTTTTAAGGTCTCCTTTATGCATCAATCAGAGAGAAAATATGTCTATCGCCATCCTTTATGTGGGGTTATAGTGAAACAAATGTCATCTATTATGGTTAACATGTCGCACCCCTCTATAGTAAACAAAAAGATAAATCTTATAACAAAGAACGTTGGTGTTTTATATTATATTGAACGTCCACACATGGGTTTATATTGTACTTACCTACTTACCTACCCACCTTTTGACCACATAACAAAACATTAACATGTGGCAACATATGAATGTTGCCACATGTCAAGTAAATGGTTAATCAAAAGTGACTACCATTTTAACAACAATGCTAATTTGTGAGTCTAGGTGAACCATGAGTCTCAATGACTCTTTATATACATATTTTTGCCACATATATAAAATACTAAATTATAATATAACTTGCCATGTAAATAGAACATTTGATGATGTGGACAAATATTTTGCCATGCGGCAATATTTTGAACATGAATGAAACTTGGAAATGGATGAAAGATGGAAAGTGTTGAAACCTTTCCAAACATTAGATGAATGAAATTTGTATTTTAGTCATTAATTTTGCAATGCACATTCATCAAAGTATTTGACCAAGAAAATTTAATAGCAAAGTTAATTGAGATACGTGTTCATGTAATATAAATTGTCCATCTCCATAGACAACAACCAATTGTCCATTTTGGAATATGTTGGGAGTTATAGACCCTAGAAACCAACTTGCTTTTAAGATTTATTAAGGGTTGGATTTACTATCTTTCAAAACTAAATAATTTAAATCAAATGGACTTTCTTGCACTTCACATTCATGAGCAAAGCCAAACAATACAAAAGAAAAATGTGAATAGATATATTGTAATGTCCATTTGTACAAAGTAATTAAAATTTGTCATTCAAGGATTTGCTTCATTCTTTAGACAAGACAAAAATCGATTTGCTTTTCACAACTTGTAAAGCATTGAACTTCATTCCAACTCCACGTCAAATGACAAATGATTTTTTTTGTCTACTCACAAAACATAACATGTTGCAAAATGAAATATATGTGTTTACAGTGCACCCATTTCCTTTGCCCACCCAATGAACTTGCCATGTACCTTAAGATTTTTTAATCTATTTTAGATTATTTAAACTTAAAATTATTTCCACTATTTTATGTTATTTCAACCTAAGTTATTTTAAGCTAACTTTATTCAAGTTATTTTTGGTTATTTTAGGTTATTCCACCCTACATTATTTAAAGTTATTATATTATAGGTTATTTCCAACTATTCTAAGCTATTGTACCTTAGGTTATTTTTGGCTATTCCAAATAATGCCATCTTAATTTGTTTTTGGTTATTTTAGACTATTCTACCCTAGGCTATTTAAAGTTATTTTACTTTATGTTATTATAACCTATTTTAAGTTATTCCACCCTATGTTATTTTAAGCAATTATACCTTAGGTTATTATTAATTATTTTACTTTAGGTTATTTCAAATTATTGTAAGTTATTGTACCTTAGGTTATTTTAGGGCTATGTCATCACCATAGGCTATTATAACCTAGATTAGCCTAGGGTATAAAAGTCCAAAATATAACACCACTAAAAAACATGTTATTTAGTTCATAAAGTTATTTTATTATGAGGCCTTGAAATCAAAATGGGTTCATTAGCCAATGTTTTAGCCTAATTCAATTTCGCCCATGGTGAAATCACTTATGCCTAATTTCATTAAGGTTCATTTTTTTTTGTTATTCAGATTATTTATAAATTAGTACAAATAGATATTAATTAAAAAATATTGAATGTAAGTATTTATTAATTTATTAAAAAAATTTGGTACTCATACAACTTTTAAAACATGTAATAGCTTGCATTAAATTTATTTTCATGAATGAAAAGACCTTTTCAATAAATTAGATGAAAATGATATTTAAAATCAAATTTAATACAAGTTATAATGCCAAAAAATTATATGTGTAAAAATCAATAAATAAGAAGTTTACATATAAAATGTTAATATTTTACATAATGTTAAAATTGCATGATAAAATAATTTACCCCTAAATCAAAATAATTCATTATAGGGTTCATTTTTGTGTTATTCAAATTATTGTAAACATATATTAATATATGTTAATTTATGAATTTATTAAAACTTTATGTTTATTTATTTGTCAGAACCTTCAGTCATACAACTTGAAAAAATGTTATAAAAACCATAAAAAGATGAATTAATTATAATTAATTTAATATTTTAAAAATAAAAATTATATTCAATAAATACATGTTTAAAAGGAAGGGAGATATTGTATTATCCTCAAGAAAAAAAAATTTATAACAAAAAAAAATTAAAAAAGATTTATTCACAAATTGTGTTATTTGAAAAAAAAATCCCCCCTCTAAACATATTGTGGAAATGTATTATATAACAAAATTCAAATGCATTTTCAGTCAAGTTATTGATTATTATCTTATTAAAATTTTATAGTGTGAAATTATTAAAGGAAAAATTATATAATGAATTAATTTTTTTCATTTAAACAAAGTATGAGAAAGATAATAATGGTGAAAGAATTTTTTTTTTTCAAAACAACATTGTTGAAATGTTTTAAGTTGTAAGTTTCAAATGTATTTTCAGTCAAACTAAACAGTTGTTTTTCTTTTAAATATTAAAGATATGTATAACTTGCAAAAATCTTTTAAAAATAAATTAAAAATCTCATTTGGAAAAAAATGAGAAATATAATAATGGTTAAAAAAAGAATAAATCTTCAAATTTTCATTGTTGAAATGTATTAAATTCAATATTCAAATGCATTTTTAAAATCAAATTAAATAGTTTTTTCTTTAAAAAACAAAAGACCTGTACATCTGGAAATAATCTCCTATAATGAAGTTAATTTTTTTCCTTCTAGACATAGTATGAAAAATATAATAATAATTAAAATTGGTTTGTGACAAAACATTTAGAATAAACAACATAGTAAATCCAATCATCACTTCATTTGTTTCATGTCAAACAAGGGGTTGGATGGCAATGGTAATGGGTTATTACTTTAAAGTTCAAGGTTGAAACCTTGATAAAACTTCCCATGTGGTCAATGGTGTTTGTTGATTGTAAAATCAACATTGTATGTACATAAAATGATAAATGTACATAAAATAATAATATAAAATTAACAATTCGAAATAATATTAGCTAAATATGAAATTAATTATAAATAATTTGATTATAAAATCAATGCCATGTGATAATTTTCTAATATGATTAATTCTTAGTGAATTTGCTTATGTGTACCAACTTGTTGTCAATCATTAAAAGATGTGGTGAATTCACTAGATTTTTAATATAATGAATTGGTGGTGATTTCATTTAAATGATTATTAAAACTCCTAATGAACTAAGGACACATCCGTATAAATGCAATGTAAGGTAAAATAATTTGAAATAATAAAAAATTTACATTATATTAATTTATAATAACCTAGGTTGGAATAGCTTAAAATAACCAATAATACCTTCTCGGGTATAATAGTTTGATGTGAAATAACAAAAAAAATCAAGAATAAGGTAAGATAAAATAATTTAAAATAGCCTAGGGCAAAATAATATGTATTAGTTTAGGGTATTTTAAATAAAATCAATGAAAACTTATTTACTATAATGTATTATGTTAAGTACTGATATGAAATATGATGATCATACATAATGACCCTATAATGATATAACTTTATCAAGGTGAAATGATTAAAGTGGGGTGGACTTGTTTCATTTTTAAGGTCCTATAATGTTTTAAGTTAATGAATTACACCCCATTTTGTACTAATGAATGTCGTATTGGAAGTAAAAGACATTTATTGCTTTTGCCATAGTTATATTGATAGTTAACATGGTGTTTGTAAATTTAAGCTAGTGACATTGGAACCTTGTTAAGTTTTCAATATTAATTATGACTTGCAAACCTAATATTACAATAAAATGTGTCCATGTTCATTAAGTGATTTCACTAGTCCCACTAAACGAGGCTTGGTGGGGATCCAACATGATCATTGGTCCATTGAGTGTGCACCAATGAACTACACCCACATTTTGTAATAATGTAGGTACAATGATTTGGAACAATTTGGCCCATTTTCTAGCTTCTAAATTTCTTGTGCTTGCAAAACTAAACAATTTTAAATGTGTGGATTTTTTTCTATTTCAATGTGTTAAATGCATGGAAATGTTCAAGAGGATAAGAGCTTAGATGATTATGGATTTTTTATTGAACTGGATAGGGATGAAATATGAGGTTGTACTACTAATAATCAAGAAAAAATGAACATTATTATGTGTTATTGAAAGACAAAGGCTCAACCTTTATCTATGTTCATCTTGTTATAGGTTCAAAATTTGTTATGATTCTACATATTCATAGGTAGAAAGGTGGTGCAAGGGTTTATAAGCTTTTCCTTAGTCCCTTATAATATATCAAAACTATTGTAGCAAATTACTTGTAAGATGATGAAGATGATGAATAATTTTGGTTGTGTAAATTTGGTGGATTGCATCTTTTTCTAGGTTGCAACTTCACACATTTGATGGAAAATTGGGTCCTTTTCATTATACTACAAGGTGTGAAGTTTTTTGATAAATGAATATATGAATATTTGTGTTATGGGAGTGCATTTTTATACTTTGATGGTTTTGTACCATTGTGGTGTTGAATTTGCTCAAAGTTTATGATGTTTTGGATAGTACCTAAATAATATATGTGTGGGTTTGGGTTGTAGATGGAAACTACATGATGTATTTATATTCAAGGCCATTTTAAATTACCAAGTTCGATATAAACAACTATCGAACTCCCTTTTGTTCTAAATGAGACATTTTGTAGGATCCATGTGAAGTGCAGGCAATTTGAGTTACACAAGGGCAACAACCTATTTGTTGTGTTACATAATTCTTATGTAAATTTTAGTGTAAAATTAAGTTCACAAAATTGAACCTAGCTTGGATTTAATGGTACAAAATAATATATATTTAAAAATATTACATAAACTTCTCCAACATAAAATTTGCACAAAGCTAGCTATTATGCTCTTGTTTAAAGTTTTTCTTTTTCTTTTTCAATATTGTGGTTTTGAAACTTTGGCAAAATTTCCCATATGTTGAGGATTTTTAATCCCTAATTTACACATAGAAATGAAAAATTTGAACTTGTTCCAAATTTATTTGAACCACATTGTGGATATTCACTAAAAACACTCAAGTTGGGACTTTTGCTCAACTTTTGATGAATATTTTCCTTCAACTTTTTGACATTAAATATTGATATATAGTCCTATTAATTATATCCACATGATTTCAAAAAAAAAATCCACATGCCCCAAAATGACATTGTTTTGCAAGTTTCCATATAATGGGTAGCCAAAACTATAGAGTTTGATCCAACATTATTAATTAATTAAACATTTATATTTATTACTTTATCAAAATATTTGGTCATACAACTTGGGAAAATCTTATAATTTATATTAAATCACATTTAGTGGATTAAAAAGACCTTTCAAAAATAAGATGGAAATTTATTATTCATAATATATTTAATAAAAATTATGATATCAAAATTATGTAAAAATTAGTAATTATGAAATTTACATTAAAATAATAATTTTTACATAATATTATATATTTGAGTTAAAATTAAATATTTAACTAAATATTAAAAATATACACCGTTTATTGATTCATTATATGTTTAAAAGGTAAGGAAATATAATATTTAATTCTACATTTTAAATATTTCTTTAAAAAATCCATCTTGATTTTAAATATGTTTATTTACAAATCATTTTGTGATTTTATATTTTTTTTCAAGACATCATTGTCGTTCAAATGTATGAAATAATGATTATTCAAATGTAGTTTTAATCAAATAAATTAATAATTCTTTTATAAAAGTTATAGATGTGTACATCTTGGAATTTAAATTTCTTTTTTCATTTGGACAAAGTATGAAAAAAAATTGGTTAAAGTTGGCTACCTTTGTATGGGACAAATGATAATATGGGATAATGTTGTAATGTTTCCCTTTCATTAAATTTATTCCATATCCTTTGTCAATAAGTTCAATTTTGTAAACTATATAAGTAGATGAAAGAATATTGGTCTGCACATAATACATGCACTAATTAGATTCAAAATGCAAATATTACTTTTGATTAGCCAATAAAAAAGGATCTTACTTACCTACTTACTTAGCCATATTTATTTACACATGTGTACCTACCTACTTAAACTTTTAAGCTACCTAGGTTTAAACTACTTATTTTAATTAGCCTAGTTTTGGAAGCTAGCCTAAGTTGTTTAAGGTTTAAAAATAGGTTAGGTTGATAAGTTATGTTAATAAATAGGTAGTTAGATTGTCAACCTGGTTTTAGTATGTCTTTAATACATGTTTGCATGTCATAAATCAATAAATACCTAATATTAAATTATATTTTCCAATTGTAGTAATAAAAGTCACATGATTAATGGCATGAATTATTATGACCATAATTATTACTAGTGGCATAAGCCACCCATTTGATTTCACTACATATCTACGTAGTAATCTGTGACCTACATTATTAGAGACAAAATAAAATGTGAAATAATGCCATGTTTTAGCATATTGTTTATTATCTTTGATATCCAAAACCGATTAATTTCTTCAATCGCCACATCCTTGTTATTAAGCTTTTTGACATTATCATTATCATTCACAAGGCCTTTAATAATGTGCTACAAACTAGATTACATTCATTGTAAGTATCCAAAAGCTCTCAACAAATCCCAAAATAGACCTTAAACTCAATAATGCACAAACAAATCTACAAGCTTCCAAGCTTTTGAAATGGGCATTGAAAAAGAACCATGGGTTATCCAAATCCAATGTGAACAATGACAATTCAAAGCAAGAGCAAGTAGGCACAAAAATTCTATGTTTTAGTGGTGGGAAATTTGAACAAAAAGTTCGACACATGCTCAAGGCACTATTTGTTGAAGGAATTACAACAACAAATGCTTTAACCTTACATGTGAACAAACAAATGCACAAACTACATCTAAGTGAGAAGCAACAAAAATAGTACACACAATAGAAAATGTCAAACACTAAAAGGTAGGGGAAATGAGCCCTAACTTGTGCATTTTCAATTTCAAAACTTGACCAATAGGATTTCAAATAATATGTTTTGTGCCATGTGGCTAGGGAGTCTTGAACTATTTGGTCCTATGCTTCTTGGGGATACTTTGAACATAATTGTACCCATCACCAAAATTGACTAATATATTCATGGACTATTGCCACTCAAGCAACACCACAAAATTGACAAAAGAAAACATTAATATGATGTAGGTATCTTTTATGCATAATTTACAAAACTAAAAAGTTTATGGATTTGTAAAGTGAACTCATGGACCTTCACCCCTTGATAACAACATTTTGTATGGACTTCAACAAGATTTTGTATGGATTTTGTAGGGATTTCATAGTATATAGTTGATGATGATATATGGTATACAAATATAATTTAATCATATAATAAATATACAAATCATGTCCTCTTAAAATTGGATCCAAATCTTTTTAATAATATGTCAAAATGATCTTGGATTGATTTTGTAAACTCTATGCCCTTCTTTCCATTCAATTCTTCCAACATTTGCAAAATTTCTTGCATTCATGGTCTTTTCTTTGGGTCTTCCTACAAGAAACAAATGTCATGAAAGTTAATGTTTAATTTTTAATTGTTATACATTGCAAAACTATGACAAAACATGTTCCAATAAATGGGACCACATATTCATGGTTCAATATTCAATGACAAAATTTGAACATATCTTTCAAAAACAAATGTTGAAAGCAACCTATATTTTTATTCAACAACATCATTTTATTGACATTGAAAATAGGATATTTGTTGACTATATATATCAAACATGAAATTGGTCCAAAAGAATTCCAAGTGAAATATTTTTTTTGAATGTACCATTAACATGTGTAGGAAGTCTTACATGTTCATCGAGTAATCGAATTTTATTAATTTCAAATTGTTTTTAGCATTCCATTAACCCATGATTTTAGGTTTTTAAAATTCACTTTAACCTAGATTGAATGATAAACATAAAAGATTTGGCATGAAGATTACGTGGATGCATTTAAGAGAAATTTGCAAAATTAATTTGGCTTCATTGTTGTCAAACCCCACAATTGAATTTTTGATTATAACATTGAAAATTTGTTGAATCCATCTTCTTCCACATGAATCTTTTGTGCCCATTGTATAAATTTGTGAATTTTAACCTTGTCCAAAGTGAATTGTGATCCTTTCATAAGTTCAATCAATAATACTCCAAAGCTATACACATCACACTTTGGCGACACATGCTTTTGTTTTGATTGTGGTAGAATCTCTGGTGCCATATATCCGAATGATCCTGGTGTGGAAGTTGAAGCTAGTGCAATATTTTGAATTTTAATTTCCAAACAACATATAATCAATCATTTCAATGGGTTTTGCATCATTGAATATACATGTTGAAATTCATAAAATTAACAGTAAAGGTAATGCAATACCAATAGGAAACTTTAATTTATTTTCAACCATAGAAATTTCAAAACTTGAATCAATATTTGTGTACATATAATGTGTATGCACATAATTAATCAAAGAAAAAAAATGGGAAGGCACATACCATATTTTCATTGGAGCCTCTTAGAATTTTGGCCAACCCAAAATCAACCAATTTTGGGGTGTAATCCTTATCCAAAAGGATGTTCCCTGGTTTGATGTCAAGATGAATAATGATTGGATTACATTCGTGATGTAAGTATGCCAATCCTTGAGCAACTCCTATAATTATGGACACTCGTTTGTTCCAATTCAAAAGCTTGTCATGTGAGAGCCATTTATCAAGAGATTTATTTGACATGTATTCATACACCAACATGTGGTCTAACCCTTGAATACAATAGCCCAAAAGTCAAACCAAATTGATATGTTGAGTTAACCCCAAAGTGCACACTTTTGATGTGAAAGATTTTTTTGCACCTTCATTATGAAAACCACTTTGATTTAAAACTTTAATCGCAACCTTTATGCCTTTCCAACGACTTTCATACACTTTTCCAAATAATCTTTCCCCCAAAAATTTCCAAGACTTCAATTCATCATATATGAAAACTTGAATACTCGAATTGCATTGCAAGGATTCTATCATAGGTTGGTATTCAGTCAACATCCATTTCAACCAATTTTGAGTTTGTAATATCAAATGATTATTTGGTTCAAGAACATGAACCTTTTCCATAGTTTCTAGTGCGATTTGATAGTTCTTCAAACTCCAATTTGTGTAGGCATGAATTATTAAAGTGAATGCATTGTTTGGTTCAAGAACATCGGCCTTGTCAAGGTCTTTCAAAGCTCCTTGATAATCCTCCAACATTTGTTTGACATCTCCACGTCTTCACAAAGTGAATGCATTGTTTGGTTCAAGAACATTAGCCTTGTTAAGGTCCTCCAAGGCTCCTTGATAATCTTTCAAAATCCTTTTGACATCTCCACGACTTCGCAAAGTGAATGCATTGTTTGGTTCAAGAACATTAGCCTTGTCAAGGTCTTCCAAGGCTCCTTGATAGTCCTCTAACAACCTTTTGACATCTCCATAGCTTCGCAAAATGATTGCATTATTTGGTTCAATAACATCAGCCTTGTGAGGTCTTTCAAAGCTCCCTGACAGTCCTCCAACATCCTTTTGACATCTCCATGATTTCGCAAAGTGACTGCATTATTTGGTTAAAAAATATTAACATTATCAAGGTCTTCCAAGGTTCCTTGATAATCTTTCAAAATCCTTTTAACATCTACACGACTTTGCAAAGTGAATGCATTGTTTGGTTCAAAAACATTAGCCTTGTCAAGGTCCTCCAAGGCTCCTTGATAGTCTTCCAACATTCGTTTAACATCTCCATGCTTTCGCGAAGTGAATGTAATGTTTGGTTCAAGAACATCAGCCTTGTCAATGTCTTCCAAGGCTCCTTGATAGTCCTTCAAAATCCTTTTGACATTTCCACAACTTTGCAAAGTGAATGCATTGTTTGGTTCTAGAACATTAGCCTTGTCAAGGTCCTCCAAGGCTCCTTGATAGTCCTCCAACATCTTTTTGACATCTCCGCAACTTCGCAAAGTGACTGCATTGTTTGGTTCAAGAACATCAACCTTGTCAAGGTCCTCCAAGGCTCCTTGACATTCTTTTAATTTTCATTTGACATTTCCACGACTTTGCAAAGTGAATGCATTGTTTGGTTCAAGAACATCAGCCTTGTCAAGGTCCTCCGAAGCTCCTTGATAGTCCTTCAAAATCCTTTTGACATCTCCACGACTTTGCAAAGTGAATGCATTGTTTGGTTCAAAAACATTAACCTTGTCAAGGTCATCCAAGGCTCCTTGATAGTCCTCCAACATTTGTTTGACATCTCCACGCCTTCGTAAAGTGTGCATTGTTTGGTTCAAGAATATCAGCCTTGTCAAGGTCCTCTAAGGCTTCTTGACAGTCCTCTAACATCCTTTTGACATCTCCACGACATCGCAAAGTGAGTGCATTGTTTGGTTCAAGAACATCGGCCTTGTCAAGGTCCTCCAAGTTTCTTTGATAATCCTTCAACTTTCGTTTGACATCTCCACGCGATTGCAAAGTGATTACATTGTTTGGTTCAAGAACATCAGCCTTGTCAAAGTCCTCCAAGGTTCCTTGATAATCCTTCAAAATCTTTTTGACATCTCCACGACTTTGCAAAGTGAATGCATTATTTGGTTCAAGAATATTAACCTTGTCAAGGTCGTCTAAGGCTCCTTGATAGTCTTGCAACTTTCGTTTAACATCTCCACACTTTTGCAAAGTGATTACATTGTTTGGTTCAAAAACATTAGCTTTGTCAAGGTCTTCCAAAGCTCCTTGATAATCCTTCAAAATTCTTTTGACATCTCCACAACTTTGCAAAGTAAATGCATTGTTTGGTCTAGAAACATCAGTCTTGTCAAAGTCCTTCAAGGCTCTTTGACAATCTTTCAACTTTTGTTTGACATCTCCATGGCTTTGCAAAGTGAATGCATTGTTTGATTCAAAAAATCAACTTTGTCAAGGTCCTCCAAGGTTCCTTGATAATCCTTCAAAATCCTTTTGACATCTGCACAATTTCGCATAGTAAATGCATTGTTTGGTCTAAAAACATCAGTCTTGTCAAAGTCCTTCACGGCTTCTTGATAGTCCTTTAACATCCTTTTGACATCTACACAACTTTGCAAAATGAATGCGTTGTTTGGTTAAAACAAATTAGCCTTGTTAAGGTTTTCCAAAGCTTTTTGATAGTCTTTCAACATTTTTTTGACATCTCCATGACTTCGCAAAATGAATGTGTTGTTTGGTTCAAAAAAATCAGCCTTGTCAAGATCTTATAAGGCTAGTTCAATCTTTCAACATGCTTTTGGCATCTCCATGGTTTTGCAAAGTGAATGCATTGTTTGGTTCAAGAAAATCAGCTTTGTCAAGGTCCTTCAAGGTTCCTTAATAGTTGCTTAACATCCTTTTGACATCTCCACGCCTTTGCAAAATGATTGCATTGTTTGATTCAAGAACATCAATGTTGTTAAGGCCTTGTAAGGTTTTTTCATAGTCATCCAATACCTTTTGACATTTCACAACTTCACAAAGTGATTGCATTGTTGGATTCAAGAACATGAGTGTTGTCAATGTCCTACAAACCTATTTGATAGTCATCCAATATGCTTTTGAATGAAATTCATGACTTTTCATTGTTGCAAAACTATTTGGAATTGTTGGATTAAACTTTTTAATATAACCCCATTTGAAACCTAGGAATGTTGCGTTCATGTTTTAATTATTCACTACTGGAACTTTGAAACAATGTGCACTCATTACAACCTTCATACCATTCAATAAAAACACAAACTTAGTTTTGACATTACAAGACATATTGAGTTCAAGATGATAGATGTTAGAATGTGACGCACATACTTACAAGTTTTGGGACATTGCAAAAAGGGTGGCACTTGAATGACCTTGATAATTCTTGTTGTCCATTCACATTTGTTGCTAGCCCAATGAAATACAAGTGAGGATTGTTGCAAAGAAGAGGATCAAGTTAACCCACCTGAATATAAAATCATAGTAGATGAACCTTTATGCAAATTTGACCCATTATGCATCTAGGTCCAATATGCATGGTATTGTTATTGTTTTAAAGGATATGGAACCAAAGTTTTAGACATAATAGGGGTGACCATAAAAGCATGATGGTATGTGAGATGCACTTACATTTGGCAATTGGATGAGGAATACTCTTCTTGTCGCATTGAGCCATCAAGCCCTCTAAACGCATGTGATGCTGGCAGTGGAACAAATGAACCAACCTTTATAGAAATTTGGAGCAAGCTCCTAGATGCAAATCTAAGCCAAGGGAGAAATAATTTGTTGGATTCCTTCCATTTATGCTAGACCGGTGAAGACCTTATGGTTTTTGAAGCAAGGATGCAATGGATCATCTAGATGCAAATCTGAGCCAAGGATGAACTGGTCCATGGGATTCCCCGCATTTAGGGTAGACCCATGAACAACTTAAGGTGGTTATGAAGAGAGGTTGAGGAAAGGGATGCAACTGGTCCTTCTAGTATGGTGCACGCCGAGTGGCAGCAAAGACAATTGAGGCTGGTTAAAGTTTTCTGTAGTACCTCCTACTCAGAACTATACTCTGGAATATATTATTGCAAGTGGGATACTTTGCTGACTTTTCCTCTGGTTGTTGTGTGCTTTCACGCTGTTCAAAATTGCAAGTCTTTAATAAAGTTATTCGTGCGTCCTGGACACTGAAGTTCCTCTGATCACTGAAATATTTGGCGTTTAGAAAATGGAGGCAAGTGATCCATCATTGATGGACTCGTGCTTACCGTGTGTGTGTCAGCAGAGAAAATTGAGGCCAGTTAGAGTTTCCCAGAGTACTTTTGTCTGAACTTTCCTCTTACATAAGTGTGGCCCGTGCCGTTGGCCCAAGTGTTACCACATCCTCAACTGATGTTTCCTTCCAAAACCTGGTTTTTTTGGGGATTTATTTGAAATTTCAGTGAAGAAATCATTCAATATTCAAGAACTTTTGCATGGCAATTCCAAATGTCAGGGAACCAAGCCCATGCACCGCTCCTCACCGAGACCTTTCCAAAGACACCAAGAACACAATCTGAAGCATCCCCGTTCAGTGGATCTCATAACTACAAAACAAAACAAACTACCTTCATTACCAAACTTAGTTAGTTGCTTTCTTTGGACCCACCATGATTTATTTTTTTCTAAATTAAAAAATTACAGTGTAAATTCAACTATAATTGTGCTATTTTGGGGAATATCTTGCCAAATTTCGATATCACAAAATTGGAAAATTATAAGTATGAAAAATAAAAAATAAAATAACCCTGCTTTGGAGGTGGGGATGCAGGTAGGAGGTGAGGTTCTTCATCTGCCTTCAAAATATTGGAAATTGAAATTGCTGGCATGGCTATTAGCATGTGTGAGCAAGCAAAGCATAAGTTGCTAATTTACTGAACTAATTCATCAGTTAATGCCATGTATGTTTTCTTGCCCATAATTACAATTGTTGTTTACAATTGTTGGCCTCGTTTATATCTAAACTATCTGGTGTATTCAGAGGCCGGGCCGGTTCTGCCATAGAAAACAACACTGGAATTGCCGCCATAGCAGACAATTCCAATTACGCCTGTGGGGACTTAGTCTGTCTGTGTGCAGAACG